>Ga0157371_10000262_pt1 | contig 72390 bp, 56 predicted proteins | sample C45metaG_FD_113462 | JGI IMG/M metagenome (GOLD analysis project Ga0157371, IMG submission 113462) | Corn rhizosphere microbial communities from Kellogg Biological Station, Michigan, USA - C4-5 metaG | ecosystem: Host-associated > Plants > Roots > Rhizosphere > Soil | place: USA: Michigan...
CCATGGATGGCCGATGGCGGCGGGCCCACGGAGCAGGACCGGAGCGAGGGCATGCCGAGCCTTAGCGAGGCACCGAACGTCAGGGGCAAAGCGCTTTGGTTACTTTCGCGCTTTTCGAAAGTGACCCGCCGTCAGGGCGGAACCCTAAGCCGCCGTTACCGCAAAAACGGATATGTACCCAACCCCAACCCAAAAAGCACCAGCCCGAAAGCAGCCCCCTTTGTCATGAAATGAAAAGTCATTGTCGTCTGATGAGAAGCGGTCCATCAGCCCGCGGCCTACAGTCCAATCAACGCAAATCGGCGCATTACGCTAATAAAAATGCAGATTGGAGAATAAAAGGCATGGCCAAAGCCGTACGCTTCTACGAAACAGGTGGTCCCGACGTCCTGCGCTATGAAGACATCGAGGTCGGCGACCCAGGCCCGGGTCAGGTTCGTCTCCGGCAAGTGGCTGTCGGACTGAACTACGCCGACACCTACTTCCGCAATGGCACCTACCCGATCCCACTGGCAAACGGCATGGGCGTCGAAGCCTCAGGTGTAGTCCAGGCAGTCGGCGAGGGCGTAACCCAGTTTGAGGTCGGTGATCGCGTCACCTATACCGGCTTTCTAAACACCCTGGGCGCCTACAGCACCGAGCGCCTGATCCCGGCCTCGGCACTGATCAAACTGCCGGAAACCATCAGTTTCGAGACCGCCGCCGCCATGACCATGCGCGGGCTGACCTCGGCCTACCTGATGCGACGCATTCACGACTTCAAGGCCGGCGACACGGTCCTGCTGCACGCCGCCGCCGGGGGCGTAGGCCTGATCGTTTCGCAGTGGGCCAAACTGCTGGGGCTGACCGTCATCGGCACGGTGTCCACCCAAGCCAAAGCTGAAATAGCCAAGGCGCATGGCTGTGACCACGTCATCAACTATACCCACGAGGACGTTGCCGGGCGCGTTCGCGAACTGACTGACGGTGTCGGCGTCAACGTGGTGTTCGACAGCGTTGGCAAGAACACCTTCATGGGCTCGCTCGACTCGCTCAAGCGCCGTGGCCTGATGGTCTGCGTCGGCACCGCCTCCGGCCCGATCCCGGCCTTCGACCCGGTCCTGCTGGCCATGAAAGGCTCGCTGTTTCTGACGCGTCCGGCGCTGGCCGACTACATCGCCGACCCTGCGGAAAAAGCCGCTCTGGCCGGCGAGCTGTTCGACCACGTCGGCAACGGTCGAATCAAGATCGAGATCAACCAGCATTACGCCTTGCAGGATGCCGTACAGGCGCACCGTGACCTGGAATCACGCAAGACCACCGGCTCGTCGATTTTCGTCATTTAAGGGAGCCTGCTGCCATGAAAGTCGAACAACTGACCAGCAACATCGGCGCGGAGCTGATCGGCGTCAACCTCGCCGACGCCATCCATGACGACGGTCTTTTTGCCGAGATCCGCGCCCAGTTGCTGACGCATCGGGTGGTGTTCTTGCGCGATCAGGACATCAGCCGTGCCGAGCACGTGGCATTCGCCCGTCGGTTCGGCGAACTGGAGGACCATCCGGTGGCCGGCAGTGACCCGGATCATCCGGGGCTGGTGCGCATCTACAAAAAGCCCGACCAACCGATGGACCGCTACGAAAACGCCTGGCACACCGATGCCACCTGGCGTGACGCGCCGCCCATGGGCTGTGTGCTGCGTTGCGTGGAATGCCCGCCGGTGGGGGGCGACACCATGTGGGCGAACATGGTCGAGGCCTACGAGCAGTTGCCTGAGGATGTGAAGACAAAAATTGCCGACCTGCGTGCCCGGCACAGCATCGAGGCCAGCTTCGGTGCCGCCATGCCGATGGAAAAACGCCTGGCGCTCAAGGCCCTGTACCCGGATGCCGAACACCCCGTGGTGCGCACCCACCCGGAAACCGGCGAGAAGGTGCTGTTCGTCAACGCCTTCACCACCCATTTCAGCAACTACCACACGCCCGACAGGGTGCGTTTCGGCCAGGACGCCAACCCCGGCGCCAGCGAGCTGCTGCGCTACCTGATCAGCCAGGCGTACATCCCCGAGTATCAAGTGCGCTGGCGCTGGAAGCCCAACAGCATTGCCATCTGGGACAACCGCAGCACGCAACATTACGCCGTCATGGATTACCCGCCGTGCCATCGCAAGATGGAACGCGCCGGGATCATCGGCGACAAGACTTACTGATCGACCGTCTCTGCATTCGCACTCATCACTGCGCCCACCGGGCACGATCCCGGCTGGGCGGACAATCATAAAAACAGGAGTAACTCATGCAATTCTTCGACGATTCCCTGCACCCGGAAAACATGGAAAAGGTAGTCATTACCGTGGCCCCGTACGGCCCGGAATGGATGCCCGAAGACTTCCCCGAAGACATCCCGCTGACCATGGATGAGCAGGTGCAAAAGGCGGTCGATTGCTACGAGGCAGGTGCCACCGTGTTGCACCTGCACGTGCGTGAACTGGATGGCAAAGGCTCCAAGCGCCTGTCCAAGTTCAACGAGCTGATCGCCGGTGTGCGTGAAGCCGTGCCGGACATGATCATTCAGGTCGGCGGCTCGATTTCCTTCGCTCCGGAAAGCGATGGCGAAGCGGCCAAATGGTTGTCCGACGATACTCGCCACATGCTGGCAGAGCTGACGCCCAAGCCGGATCAGGTCACGGTGGCGATCAACACCACCCAGATGAACATCATGGAGTTGCTGTACCCGGAATACCTGGAAGGCACGTCCCTGGCCAACCCGGCCTATCAGGCGGCGTACAGCGAGATGACCGTGCCGGCCGGCCCGGCCTGGGTTGCCGAACACCTCAAGCGCCTGACGGATAACGGCATTCAGCCGCACTTTCAGCTGACCGGCATGCACGCCATGGAGACCCTTGAGCGCCTGGTGCGCAAAGGCGTCTACAAAGGCCCGTTGAACCTGACCTGGATCGGCATCGGCGGCGGCTTCGATGGTCCCAACCCGTTCAACTTCTTCAATTTCATCCATCGTGCGCCGGATGGCTGCACGCTGACAGCTGAATCGCTGCTCAAGAACGTGCTGCCGTTCAACACCATGGCCCTGGCCATGGGGCTGCACCCGCGAGTGGGCATTGAAGACACTATTATTGATCACAAGGGCAAGCGGTTCAGCTCGGTGCAGCAGATCGAGCAAACCGTGCGCGTCGCCCATGAATTGGGTCGCGAGATCGCCACCGGCAAAGAAGCCCGTGAGATTTACCGCATCGGCGTGCAGTACCCGAGCATCGAAGCAACCCTGTTGGCCAACGGCATGGCCCCCAACCGCAAGGCTGGGCAGAAAGGTGTTCCGCAACGCGGTTGACCGGCAGCGAAGGCGGGGGGGGCAATGTCCTCCCGCTCATCGCATTGCACAACGCTCGATAACAACAAAAACAACGTTTCGAGGAGGCTTCATGGCCTTTCACCCAATCGCCGCAGACGATGACGACGTTACTGTCAGCGTTGCGCGACCATACGCCTGGATCGTCTTCGCCCTGACGTTTGGCCTGTTGATTTCCGATTACATGTCGCGCCAAGTGTTGAACGCGGTGTTCCCGATGCTCAAGGGCGAGTGGGCCCTGAGCGACGGCCAGCTTGGCTTGCTCAGCGGCATTGTGGCCTTGATGGTCGGGCTGCTGACGTTTCCCCTGTCGTTAATGGCTGATCGCTTTGGGCGGGTCAAAAGCCTGGCGTTGATGGCGTTATTGTGGAGCCTGGCCACCCTGGGCTGCGCGTTGGCGCAGGACTATCCGCAGATGTTCATTGCCCGTTTCATGGTGGGCGTCGGCGAGGCCGCGTATGGCAGCGTTGGCATTGCGGTGGTGATTTCGGTCTTTCCCAAACACATGCGCGCAACGCTGAGCAGTGCGTTCATGGCGGGCGGCATGTTCGGATCGGTCCTGGGCATGGCCCTGGGCGGCGCCATCGCGGCCAAGCTGGGCTGGCGCTGGTCGTTTGCCGGCATGTCGCTGTTCGGTCTGCTGCTGGCAGTGCTTTACCCGATCATCGTCAAAGAGGCGCGCATCGCGCCGCAGCGTGCGAAGAACGCGACGAACAAGGCCACGGCCACGGCCATGGTCAAGCACCCGTTGCGCACGCTGTTTTCCAGCCGCTCGGTGATCGCCACCTATGTTGGCAGCGGCTTGCAGTTGTTCGTCGGTGGCACGGTGATTGTGTGGATGCCCAGTTACCTGAATCGCTACTACGACATGGGCACGGACAAAGCCGGAGGCATGGCGGCAATCATCGTGTTGTGCAGCGGCGTGGGGATGATCCTGTGCGGCATGCTCAGTGACCGCCTGTGTCGCCCTTCGCCGGAGCGCAAGGTGGCCTTGGCCATCGCTTATTGCCTGGGCAGTTGCATGCTGTTGTCGGTGGCGTTCGCGCTGCCGCCAGGCCTGGTGCAATTGTCGCTGATCTGTCTGGGCATGTTGATTGCTGCAGGCACTACCGGTCCCGCCGGGGCAATGGTTGCCAACCTGACCCATTACTCGGTACACGGCACGGCGTTCGCGACCTTGACCCTGGCCAACAACATGTTGGGGCTGGCTCCAGGCCCATTCATTACCGGTCGCGTGTCCGATGTGATCGGTCTGCACGCCGCTTTCCAAATGGTGCCTCTTGTCAGCGTGCTGGCGGCGGGCGTGTTCTTTTATGCCATGTGCCATTACCACAAAGACATCGCTCGTTTGAGGGATGAGCGCGTCAATGACGTGCCCGGTACAGCGGCGTGCGAGGTGAAGTTGTGAGTCGTCGTTTACAGATTGATGTGTTTTTCGATTTCATCTGCCCCTGGTGCCTGATCGGCAAGCGCCAACTGGAGCATGCGCAGGTACAGTTTCGCAGTCGCCATCCGGATGTGCAGATCACCACCGCGTGGCATGGGGTGCAGTTACTGCCCCAGTTGCCGGTAGAGGGTGAACCCTTTGCTGATTTCTATCGCAAGCGTCTGGGTAATGCCCAGGCGGTGACGATGCGCCAGGCACAGGTACAACAGGCCGCCCGTGAGGTTGGACTGGCCATCGACCTCGGCCGTATCGCGACGATGCCCAACACCGCTGACGCCCATCGTTTGTTCGAACGTGCCAGCGCGCTGGGAAACGCTATCCAGCGTGAAATGTTGCTTGAAAGGCTGTTCGCCGCCTATTTCCGCAAAGGCGAAAACCTCGGTTGCCGTGAGACGTTGCTCACCATTGCCCGCTCGTGCGGCATCGATACGGACAGGGTGCTCGATTGCCTGAAGAGTGACGGCACGCCTTTCGACGGATCCCCCGGCGCGACCAGTGGCGTGCCGGGCTTTCAGTTCGACGGCCGCGTGACCGTGGTTGGTGCACAACCCGCTCAGGCGCTGCTCGGGGCCATGAACGAAGCGCTCAAGGAACGTGATCGCGAGCGGCAACCGGCATGATCAGGCGTATTCCCGTTCCTGCCGGCAAACACCCGCAGGTCGGCGCCCGTGCGCTGTTCGAATTCGAAGAAAAAAGTCTGGCGTTGTTCAACGTCGACGGGCAGTTGTTCGCCATCGACGACAGTTGCCCGCACCAGGGCGCCTCGCTCTGTGGCGGACGCCTCGACGGACGACTGATTCAGTGCTGCGCCCATGGATTGCGCTTTGATCTGGCCAGCGGCTACTTGCTCAATTCCAACAAACTCAAGGTCGCCAACTACCCAGTTGAAGTGGTCGACGGCCAAGCCTTTATCGTCATCGTTCCTCAGGAGTCCGCGCCATGAGCGCCATTGCTCTCACCCGAATCCACAGCCGAACGCGCGAGTTGGCCCCAGGTTTTATTGTCAGCCTTATCGTCGCGGCGGCCGCTTCGTTTTTGTCCGAGCATTACGGTGCGCCGGTGATGCTGTTCGCCTTGTTGCTGGGCATGGCGCTCAACTTCCTGGCGGCGGACGGCGCGTGCAAGGCCGGCATTGAATTCACTGCCCGCAGCGTTTTGCGCATCGGCGTGGCGTTGTTGGGCATGCGCATTACCCTGGAGCAGATGGTCGCGCTGGGCTGGAAACCAGTGGCCCTGGTGGTGATTCTGGTGGTCGTGACCATTGGCGTCTCGGTGATCGCGGCCAAGGCGTTGGGGTTTCAGCGTCTGTTCGGCATGCTCACTGGCGGCGCCACGGCGATTTGCGGCGCTTCAGCGGCGTTGGCGCTGGCCGCTGCATTGCCCAATCATCCGCAGAAAGAGCGGGCCACGCTGTTCACGGTGATTGGGGTGTCGGCGCTATCGACCCTGGCAATGATCGTCTATCCGATGATTGCCAACTGGCTGTCGTTGTCGCCTCAGGTGGCAGGTGTGTTTCTGGGGGCGACCATCCACGATGTTGCCCAGGTCGTGGGCGCCGGCTACAGCATGTCCACCGAAACGGGCGATACGGCGACGGTGGTCAAGTTGATGCGCGTGGCCATGTTGCTGCCGGTGATCGTCAGCGCCGCCATGATCACCCGCCTGCAAGGCGCCGGCACCACAGGCAAACGACCGCCGCTGTTGCCGTGGTTCGCTGTCGGTTTTCTGCTACTGGCCTGTATCAACAGCACGGGCTGGGTCGCCCCGGTGGTGCAGGGTTCGGTCAATGAACTGTCGCGCTGGTGCCTGGTGGTGTCCATCAGTGCCCTGGGCATGAAAACCCGGCTCAAGGAGCTGGCGTCGGTGGGCATCAAACCCATTCTGTTGATGGTGGGGGAGACCGTATTCCTGGTTGTTCTGGTGCTGCTGTTGCTGCGCTGGGGGATGTAACACAGCCGCCGCATTGCGTTTACTCCAACGTACTGCGGCACTCGACCGGAGCAAAAGCACCGGTTTTTTTGCGGCGACTGTACCAGCAGTCGCCGTTTTTTTTTTTTTGGATCTATAGATCGTTCCCACGCTCTGCGTGGGAATGCCTCAAGGGACGCTCCGCGTTCCAATGGGACGCGAAGCGTCCCGGGCTGCATTCCCACGCAGAGCGTGGGAACGATCAAATCAGACGTGTGATTCAGGTTTTTTCGGACCGGGGAGGTCGGTCTTTTGCGTGCTGCGCCAGGTGGCGGGTGGCATGCCGAACTGGGAGATGAACCAGCGGGTGAAGGAGCTCGCCATGGAATAGCCGAGCATGTCGGCGATGCGGCCCAGCGAGTAATTCGGGTTCTCCAGGTAACGCAGCACCAGGTCACGGCGCACTTCGTTGATCAGATCGTTGAAGGCGCAGCCATCGTCTTTCAGGCGGCGTTGCAGGGTGCGCACGTTCATGCCCTGGGTCTGGGCGATCTGTTCGATGGTGGCGCGGCCCATGGGCAGCAGCAGGTAAATGGCCTTGCGCACTTCGAACAGGATCGACGGCCCTTCGTGGTTCTGCAGCGAATCGAGATAGCGCTGGGCGTAACGCGCCATGGCCGGGTCGGCATGCGGATTGGTCATGTCGAGGCTGGCATCGGGGCAGACAATGCCGTTGAACTCGCTGCCGAACTCCAGGTTGCAGCCGAACAGGCGACGATGCAGTTGCAGGTTGTCGGGAGGCTGGTGCGTGAAGTTGACGCTGTAAGGGTGCCAGTGCGCGCCGAGCAGGGCGGCGCAAAGCCGGAACATCACGCCGATCGCCAGTTCGTTTGCCTGGCGACAGGGCATTGGCGACTCGGTCACCACTTCCTCGCGAATGATCACCATCTTGCCGGCTTCCTCAACGAAGATCGCCAGCGAGTCGTTCATCAGGTGCCGGTAATGCACCAGTACCTGCAACGCATCACGCAGCGTGCGCTGATGGGTGAGCAGCAGACTGACGACGCCAAAATCCGAAAGCTGGCGCGACTCGGCCATGCTCAGGCCAAAGGTCTGACAGCCAGTGGCGGCGGCCGAATCCTCCAGCAGACGTACGGCCGAATCGATCGGGATACGTTGCTCGGGGGCTTGCAGTCGGGCCTTGCTCAGGCCGACGTTCGCCAATAAATCGTGCGGGTTGAGCCCCAGGTAGTGGGCCACTTCCAGGTAGTTGGTCAAGACGGCGGCGCGAACAAGCTTTGGCATGCAAAGGTCTTTCCTGGCGTGGTCCCGGTGGAAATCAGCGGGGCGACTATAGCCAGCACACCACGAAATGAAAAGTTTTTGAAGCTGCCTTTTTGCCTTCCCCACGACCGTCGATCCGGGGGCGTTTCGCTGTCATCAAAAGAAAAGTCGCTGTCGTCAAATGAAAAGCGCAGGGGTGGCGGGCTCTTTAATGTCGGTCCTACAAAAAGATTCTGGCGAAACAGCCAGTCGAGCCACCGTGAAGGCGAAGGTGTTGAAGTGGACAAACTGCAAACTGCCGCAACCGTTCTGATCGTACCGGGTCTGCGCGACCATGTTGCCGAGCACTGGCAAACGCTGCTGGAGGCCCGGCTGAGCAATGTGCGCAGCGTCCCGCCACTGGAAACCGACAAGCTCGACTGCGCGGCCCGGGTACGGGCGATCCAGCATGAGCTCGCGCAGATCGACGGGCCGGTGATTCTCGTCGCCCATAGCGCCGGTGTATTGATGGTCGCGCACTGGGCTGCTCTGCATGGCACTGCTCGGCATAGCGCCCCGATCAAGGGTGCGCTGCTGGCCGCGCCGCCTGACCTCGTGGCCACCTGGCCGGCGGGTTATCCATCCCCTGAAACCCTGCGAACCAACGGCTGGTCTCCACTGCCTGCCGGCGCACTGCCTTTTCGCAGCATCGTCGCGGCCAGCAGCAACGATCACCTGGCCAGCCTCGAAGCCGTTACCTGCATGGCCCGCAACTGGGGCAGCGAAGTGGTCAATCTCGGCGAGGTCGGCCACCTCAATCCTGCATCGGGTTTTGGCCATTGGCCGCAAGCCGAGGCACTCATTCTGGAGCTGGATCGCTAGTCAGGGACCTGGCCGGTCGGCACACGTCCGGCAATTGCTCTAACGCGTGAACACAACGCAAGCCCTTTCACCAGGGCCTTTGCAAGGAAAGCTGCGCTTAAAAACAAGTACAACATGGCGGAGACACCGTAATGCATAACAATAAGAATCACGGCCACACACTTCCTTCACGACGCAGTCTGCTGACGCTGGCGATCCTGGCGGCATCGCTGCCGGTCGCCCACGCCGTCGAGCTGGATACCGGCAACCCCGACTGGGCCGTGCGTTTTGATAACACCGTCAAGTACAACTACGGGGTGCGCACCGAAAACGCCGACAAGCGCATGCTCGGGACGCCGAACAACAACGACGGTGACTACAACTTCCGCAGGGCCGGCACCAACATCACCAACCGTGTCGATCTGCTGACCGAGATGGACGTGGTCTACAAGGACCACATGGGCGCTCGCGTCAGTGCCGCCAGCTGGTACGACAAGGCGTATGAGAACACCGGCTCCAATTCCAACCCGTTCGTCAACGGCAATGGCGGCACCTCCGGGCTGGTCGCCAATGACCCGCGCCTGGCGGCGGTGACGCGCGACAATGTCGGCAATGGCAGTCCGCATCTAAGCCACTACGCCCAGCGTTACTACACCGGTCTTTCGGGGGAAATCCTCGACGCCTTCGTGTTCTACAGCACCGAAGTGGGGGAGGAGTCGCTGTTCAGCATCAAGGCCGGGCAGCACAACGTGTTCTGGGGTGAGACTATCCTCAACCCGGTGCATTCGATCAGCTACGGCCAGTCCGGCCTGGACCTGGCCAAACTGGCAGCGTCCCCCGGCACCGAAGCCAAGGAACTGTTCGTCCCGCGCAACCAGGTGTCGATGACCTTCACCATCAACCCCGAATTGACTGTCGGTGCCCAGTATTTCCTCGATTGGGACGCCGCGCGTCTGCCTGAAGCGGGTACTTATTACGGCGGTTCGGACCTGGTGGGCTTCGGCGCGCAGTCGTTCCTGCTCGGCAACACCAATTCCATCACCCCTGGCAGCCCGCTGGGGTGCGGCCTGGCGCCGTGCAACGCATTGACCAACGTACGCCGTGGCGATGACCTGACCCCGCGCAATTCAGGCGATTGGGGCGTCATGGCCAAGTGGTCGCCCGCATGGCTGGACGGCACGCTCGGCGTCTACTACCGCCAGACCTCGGACATCTTGCCGCAAGCCTGGCTCGACGCCCGTGGGCTGTCCTCGGCCAACCCCAACGGCACGCCGCCAGCGGGTCAGGTGCCGGCGGTGGTCAACACCCTGAACTCGTTGAGCACGGCCACTTATCAATTGGCGTACTCGGACAAGATCGACATCTTCGGCTTGAGCCTGTCCAAGGACATCGGCGGCGTCAGCGTCGGCAGCGACCTGAACATCCGCCACAACATGCCATTGGCCAGTATCCCGGCGATTGTCAGCACCAACAGCCCATTGGGGCTCGGTCAGGGCCTTGGCTTGCTGCCGCCGCGCACGGCCGCCACCGGTGTCATCTACGACACCCCGCACGACGGCGACAGCATGAGCGCGACCGGCGACACCTTGCACTGGACGCTCAACGGCCTGATGACCCTGCCCAAGACGCCAGTGTTCGACTCGGCCGTCCTGCTCGGAGAGCTGTATTACAGCAACCTGCTCAAGCTCGATGACAAGAACGCCGCGCTTTACAAGGGCAAGAGCACTTACCGCGGTGTCGATGCACCGACCCGCGACAACTGGGGCATCGCGGTCAACTTCACGCCGACCTGGTATCAGGTGTTCCCCGGCGTCGACATGAGCCTGCCGATGTCCGTCAACGTCGGCCTCGACGGCGTTTCACCGGTCTCGGGCGGTGGCGCGAAAGACACCGGCAACTATGCGTTTGGCGTCGGTGCGGCGATTTACAACAAGTATTTCGTCGACCTCAAGTACGTCGACTCTTTCGGCAAGGCTGACAAGTGCAATGTCAGCGGCAACAGCACCGGCGCGGCCAATGCCGGCAGTGGCGACGGCTCCACGCCGAACGCCTTCAGCGGTAACGAAAACTATGCGTGCTTCGCCGGTGGCTATTCAGCCTTCTCCGGTGGCGGTGCGACCACCGAAGACCGTGGCGCCCTGTACCTGACGCTGAAAACCACCTTCTGATTCACCCAATGCTTAAACACTAAGCAGGAGATTGATCCCATGAAATTCGTGCAAACTCTGCTCGCCGCTTCATTGGCCCTGGCCGTTGCCGCTCAAGTTCAAGCCGCCGCATCGGCGCAGGACGCGGCCAAGCTCGGTAGCAGCCTGACCCTGATCGGCGCTGAAAAGGCCGCCAACGCCGACGGTTCCATTCCCGCCTACGCCGGCGGACTGACCACGGCCCCGGCCAGTTTCAAAGCGGGCGACAGCATGCGCCCGGACCCTTTTGCCAATGAAAAACCGCTGCTGGTCATCAATGGCAAAAACGTCGATCAGTACAAGAACCTGCTCAGCGCCACCACGGTAGAACTGGCCAAGCGTTTCCCCAGCTACCGCGTCGATGTCTATCCGACCCATCGCACCGTGGCCTTGCCGCAAGCGGTGCTCGATAACAGCCTGAAGAACGCCAGTGGCGCCAAGTCCCTTGAAGGCGGATTGGCCATCGACAACGTCTTGCCCGGCGTGCCGTTTCCGATTCCGCAATCGGGTAGCGAAGCGATGTGGAACTTCCTGCTGCGTTACCAGGGCGTCAATATCAACTCCAAGTACGATTCCTGGAACGTCGATTCGGCCGGCGTACCAAGCCTGGCTACCACGGGGCAGGCGTTCATTACCTACCCGATCTACGAAAACATGGCGCAGCCCATCAGCAGCGCCGACGTGTACTACCAGATGAAGCTGTATTACACAGGTCCCGCACGTCGTGCCGGCGAGTCGATCATGCTCAAGGACGCCGCCAACCCACTGGAGCAGCCACGCCGCGCCTGGCAATACTTGCCCGGCCAGCGTCGCGTCAAACTGGCACCGAACCTGGCCTACGACACGCCAAATCCGGGAACCGCCGGTGCGGGCACTTACGATGATGTGTTCGTGTTCAACGGCGCACTGGATCGCTACGACTGGAAGCTGGTCGGCAAGCAGGAAATGATCGTGCCGTACAACACCTACAAGCTGACCTACGCCCAGGATCCGAAAAGCCTGACCACCGCCAATCACCTGTCGCCGGACTTCGTGCGTTGGGAGAAACACCGCGTGTGGGTCGTGGAGGGCAATCTCAAGCCGGGTGCGCGTCACGTCTACCAGAAACGTCGCTTCTACCTCGATGAAGACAGCTGGGCGGCACTGGCCTCTGACCAATACGACGCCCGTGGTCAGCTCTACCGTGGTTCCTTCGCGTTCCTCAGCCAGAGCTATGACAAGCAGGTGCCGGACTCCACGCCGTTCATGATCTACGACCTGGTCGGCGGCTCCTACAACATCAACGGCGTGGTGGGCCCGTACGGTGGCATCCGTTACATCGACTCGCTGTCCAAGGCGCAATGGTCGCCGGAGTCTCTGGCGGGGGCCGGCATTCGCTAAAGCGCCGTGTTTTAACGCCGGGCTGCACACGATGTGCTCCCGGCGCAGCTTTTTCATGAGGACGCCGTATGTGTTCGTACAAAAAGTACCGGCAGTTGGCGCTGGGCATGGCCCTTGCCCTGTTGCACGGCTTCACCCAGGCAGCCAGCTACATCGACGTGCTGGACTTGCCGGCCAAGACCAGCGCCCTGGCAGTGCGCAGTCCGTTGCTGGGCGTGACTCGCGCAGGGGCACGACTGGTTGCTGTCGGACAGCGTGGCCACATTCTCTATTCCGATGATGGGGGCAAAGACTGGCAGCAGGCTGCCGTGCCGGTCAGTGCCGATCTGAATGCCGTCAGTTTTCCTACGGCAGCGCAAGGTTGGGCGGTCGGCAACGACGGTGTGGTGTTGCACACCAGTGATGCCGGCCAGACATGGAACAAACAACTGGACGGTCGCCAGATCGGCGCCTTGCTGGTCAAACACTATGGTGCGTTGGCCAGTGCCGAACCGGCCAATGAACAATGGGCCACCCGCGTCGAGGAGGGCCAGCGCCTGATCGAAGAGGGCGCTGATAAACCGCTGCTCGACGTGTGGTTTGCCAATGAAAAAACCGGTTATGTGGTGGGTGCATTCAACCTGATTCTGCGCACCGACGATGGCGGCCAGCACTGGACACCGCTCCAGGACCGCACCGATAACCCGCAAGGCTTGCACCTGAATGCCATCGCATCCACCGGCGATGCACTCTACATCGTTGGCGAACAAGGCCTGCTGCTCAAGTGGAATGAATCCACGCAGCGTTTCGTGGCGCTCGAATCGCCGTATCAGGGCAGTTTTTTCGGGGTGATCGGCAAGCCTGGCGAAGTGTTGGTCTACGGCCTGCGCGGGCATGTGTTTCGCAGCGTTGACGGTGGAGCGAGTTGGGCCGCGCTCAACACCGGCCTGCAAGTCAGCATCACCGCTGCCACGGTGGACGCCAAGGGTCGCTACCTGCTGTTTAGCCAGGCAGGACAAATGCTGGTCGATGCAGGCGATTCGCGACTGACGTCAATACCTCAGCAAAATCCGGCCCCGTCAGCCGGCGCCATCAGCACCCCCGACGGCACGCTGGTATTGGTCGGTAGCCGTGGCGCCCGCGCACTGAACATCAAATAAGAACTGGACTCATTAGAGCGAGAACCCTGACATGGGCAACCTCAAGCAAGACACCATGCCGGTGATCCGCCACTTGCGTGACTTCGATCGGCGCTCGGGCAACCGGCTGGAGCGCTGGGTGTTCAATTACCGTCCGCTGTTCATGCTGTGCATGACGCTGGTCACGCTGCTGTTGGGCTATATGGCGGTCACCCGCCTGGAGCTGCGCCCCAGCTTCGAAAAGATGATTCCGCAGAGCCAGCCCTACATCCAGAATTTTCTGGAGAACCGCAAATCGTTGCGTGGCCTGGGCAGTTCGGTACGGGTGGTGGTGGAAAACACCCAGGGCGATATTTTCGACCCCGATTACCTGACCGTGCTCAAGCAGGTCAACGACGACTTGTTTCTCTCCGAAGGCGTTGACCGGGCCTGGATGAAGTCGTTGTGGAGCCCGGCGGTACGCTGGAACGAGGTCACCGAGGAAGGCTTCCAGGGTGGGCCGGTGATGCCCGATGCGTACCGCGGCTCGCCCGAAGACATCGACCAGTTGCGCCAGAACATCAATCGCGCCGGCATCGTCGGCAGCCTGGTGGCCAGCGATTTCAAATCGAGCATGTTGATTGTGCCGTTGCTGGACAAGGCTTCGGCCACCGGTCAAGGCATCGATTACTACGCCTTCGCGCAGCGGCTCGAAACGCAACTGCGTGACAAGATCGAATTTGCCGGTGACAGCCAGGCACGCAAGGCCGGGGAGGAGGGCAAGGGCAAGTACAAGGTCCGTGTGATCGGTTTCGCCAAGCTGATCGGCGACCTGATCGATGGCCTGATCCAGGTGATGATGTTTTTCGGCCTGGCGGTGGTCACCTCGTTCGTCATCATTTACCTCTACACCCGTTGCCTGCGCAGCACGCTGCTGGTGATTGTCTGTTCGCTGACTGCAGTGGTCTGGCAACTGGGCATCGTCGCCTGGCTGGGGTATGCCATCGATCCGTACTCGGTGCTGGTGCCGTTCCTGATCTTCGCGATCGGTGTGTCCCACGCGGCACAAAAGATGAACGGGATCATGCAGGACATCGCCCGTGGCACCCATAAACTGGTGGCGGCGCGGTACACCTTCCGCCGTCTGTTTATCGCGGGGGTCACCGCCTTGCTGGCAGATGCGGTGGGCTTTGCGGTGTTGATGCTGATCGACATTCCGGTGATCCAGGACCTGGCGATCACCGCCAGCATCGGCGTCGCCGTGTTGATCTTCACCTCGCTGTTGCTGATGCCGGTGGCGCTGTCGTACATCGGCGTCGGGGCGAAGGCGGCTGAACGGGCGCTGAAGATCGACACTCGCGCGGCGCAGAGCCGGGGCTTCGGCAAGCTCTGGGATTTTCTCGACCGCTTCACCACGCGCAAGTGGGCCACGGGCATCGTGCTCGGGGCCGTAGCGTTGGGCATCGCGGGCTTAATGGTCAGCCAGCACCTGCAAATCGGCGACCTCGACAGTGGCGCCCCGGAGCTGCGCGCGGACTCGCGTTACAACCGTGATAACGCCTACATCACCAGCCACTATGCGCTGTCCAGCGACCTGTTCGCGGTGATGATCAAGACGCCGCCCGAAGGCTGCCTCAACTACCAGACCCTGATCCTGGCCGACCGTCTGGCCTGGGAACTGCAGCAGTATCCGGGGGTGCAAGCGACTTCATCGCTGGTCAATGCCGTGCGCCAGATCACCGCCGGTTCGTTCGAGGGCAACCCCAAGCTGAATAGCATCCAGCGCAATCAGAACGTGTTGAACTACGCGGCACAACAGGCCTCGGTCAACGCGCCGGAACTGTTCAATACCGACTGTTCGGTGATGCCGGTCATTGCCTTTCTCAAGGACCACAAAGCCCAGACGCTGGACGCCGTGGTGGCCATCGCGGATAAGTTCGCCAAGGACAACAGCACTGCCGATCGCCAGTTCCTGCTGGCCGCTGGCACCGCGGGCATTGAAGCCGCCACCAACATCGTGGTGCGTGAAGCCAACCACACGATGCTGCTTTACGTTTACGCGGCGGTGACGCTGTTCTGCCTGATCACCTTCCGCAGCTGGCGTGCCACGCTGGTGGCGTTGTTGCCGCTGGTGCTGACCTCGATCCTGTGCGAGGCGTTGATGGTGATCATGGGGATCGGCGTGAAGGTAGCGACCCTGCCAGTAATCGCGCTCGGGGTCGGCATCGGCGTGGATTACGCGCTGTATCTGCTCAGCGTCCAGTTGCAATACCAGCGACAGGGCTTGTCGCTGTCCCAGGCCTATCGCAACGCCGTGTCCTTTACGGGCCGGGTGGTGGGGCTGGTCGGCATCACCCTGGCGGCGGGCGTGGTGTGCTGGGCCTGGTCGCCGATCAAGTTCCAGGCGGACATGGGCATCCTGCTGACCTTCATGTTCCTCTGGAACATGCTCGGTGCGCTGATCCTGATTCCGGCGCTGTCGCATTTCCTGCTGCGCAACATTCTCCCTATTCCAACAATGTCCACCGAACGTACGGCGGAACTGATTGGCACTCCCTGAACAAGGGGCTACTTCCATTGACCAGGGCAGGTTCAATGCCCTGGCATTTGCCTGAGGATTTCAATCATGTCGGATTACAAAGCACCCTTGCGTGACATGCGCTTCGTACTCAATGAAGTGTTCAACGTTTCCCGATTGTGGTCCGCCATGCCGGGCCTGGCCGACGTAGTGGATGAAGACACCGCCAATGCGGTCCTGGAGGAAGCGGGCAAGATCAGCGCCGAGCTGATCGCACCGCTCAATCGCAGCGGCGACGAGCAGGGCTGCTCCTGGAACGACGGGGAGGTGATTACCCCAGACGGTTTCGGCGTCGCCTATCGGGCCTTTGCCGAAGGGGGCTGGGTTGGCGTGGGTGGTGATCCAGACTATGGCGGCATGGGCATGCCCAAGGTAATCGGCGCTCAGGTCGAGGAGATGGTCAATGGCGCCAACCTGTCGTTCGGCCTGTATCCGATGTTGACCGCCGGCGCCTGCCTGGCGATCAACGCACACGCCAGTGACGAGCTGAAAGCCACGTACTTGCCCAACCTGTACGCCGGGCTCTGGACCGGTTCCATGTGCCTGACCGAGCCGCACGCCGGCACCGACCTTGGGCTCATTCGCACCAAGGCCGAACCCCAGGCCGATGGTTCCTACAAGGTCAGCGGCACGAAGATTTTCATCACCGGCGGCGAGCATGACCTGACCGAGAACATCATCCACCTGGTCCTGGCCAGGCTGCCCGATGCGCCCCCAGGTCCCAAGGGTATTTCGCTGTTCCTGGTGCCCAAAGTCATGGTCAATGCCGATGGCAGCCTCGGGCAGAAAAACGCACTGTCCTGTGGCTCCATTGAACACAAGATGGGAATCAAGGCCTCGGCCACCTGCGTGATGAACTTCGATGGCGCCACGGGCTGGATCGTCGATGCGCCGAACAAGGGCCTGGCGGCGATGTTCACCATGATGAACTACGAGCGGCTGGGCGTCGGTATTCAGGGCCTGGCCACCGCTGAGCGCTCTTATCAAAATGCGCTGGCCTACGCCCGTGACCGTTTGCAAAGTCGTTCGCCGAGCGGCCCGCAAGCCAGTGACAAGGTCGCCGATCCGATCATCGTCCACCCGGACGTGCGGCGCATGCTGCTGACCATGAAAGCCTGCAATGAAGGCGGCCGTGCCTTCTCCACGTACGTGGCGATGCAACTCGACATCGCCAAATTCAGTGACAACCCGGACAAGCGCAAGCGCGCCGAGGCGCTGGTGGCATTGCTGACGCCGGTGGCCAAGGCGTTTCTGACCGATCTTGGGCTTGAATCCACCGTGCACGGCCAGCAGGTGTTTGGCGGCCACGGCTACATTCGCGAATGGGGCCAGGAACAACTGGTGCGCGATGTGCGGATCACCCAGATCTACGAAGGCACCAACGGCATTCAGGCGCTGGACCTTGTCGGACGCAAGATCGTCGGCAGTGGCGGGGCGCTCTACAAGGTGTTTGCCGACGAGATTCGCCACTTCAGCGCAAACGCCTGTGCCGACCTCGCGCCATTCACCCAACCGCTCAATGCGGCCTTGGACAACCTCGACGAATTGACCGCCTGGGTGCTGGACCGCTGCACATCCAACCCCAATGAAATCGGCGCGGCGTCCGTCGAATATCTGCACGCCTTCGGCTACACCGCTTATGCCTACATGTGGGCACGGATGGCCAAGGCCTCGATTGGCAAGGAGGCGCAGGACGATTTTTATGCGAGCAAGATGGGCACCGCGCGTTTCTATTTCGCGCGCCTGTTGCCACGCGTCCAGTCATTGGCCGCGTCGGTCAAGGCGGGCAGCGATTCGCTTTACCTGCTCGATGCAACGCAATTCTGACGTGGCCGCCACTCAACAGACTCAGGAAGACCTCACAGTGGTAACGACAAAAATAATCGCTCCCGCGCCAGACGCCTACGCCTATCCGTTGCTGATCAAGAGCCTGCTGCTCTCGGGGGCGCGGTACTCGCCGGATCAGGAGATCGTCTACGCGGACAAGCTGCGCTACAGCTACCGAACGCTGAATCAGCGCATCAAACAACTGGCCAACGCGCTGACCCAGGCGGGCGTCAAGGCCGGGGATACGGTGGCGCTGCTCGATTGGGACAGCCATCGGTACCTGGAGTGTTTTTTTGCCGTGCCCATGCTGGGTGCGGTGTTGCATACGGTCAACATCCGCCTTTCGGACGAGCAGATTCTCTACACCATGAACCACGCCGAGGATGACCTGGTACTGGTGCATGATGATTTCCTGCCATTGATGGAGCGGATTCACGATCAGCTGACGACCGTCAAAGGCTACATCCAGCTCAGTGACACCGACACGCCAGCGACCGGGCTCCCGGTGCTGGGGGAATACGAAAACCTGTTGGCGCATGCGGAGCCGCACTTCGAGTTCCCGGACTTCGACGAACACTCGGTGGCGACCCTCTTCTACACCACCGGCACCACCGGTAATCCCAAGGGCGTTTACTTCAGTCACCGTCAGTTGGTGCTGCATACGCTCAATGCCGTCGGCACGTTGGGGGTGTATCAAGGCGCGCCGCTGTTACGTTCCGACGATGTCTACATGCCTATCACGCCGATGTTTCATGTGCATGCCTGGGGCGTTCCTTATGTCGCGACGCTGATGGGCATCAAACAGGTGTATCCGGGGCGCTACGAGCCCAATCAACTGGTCAGGCTGTACCGCGAAGAAAAAGTCAGTTTTTCCCATTGCGTGCCCACGATCCTGCAAATGATCCTGGGGTGCGACGAAGCGACCCGGACTGACTTCAGCGGCTGGAAAATGCTCCTGGGCGGCAGCGCCTTGACTCATGGGCTGGCATCCCAGGCCACAGCGCGGGGCCTGCGTGTGCATAGCGGGTACGGGATGTCGGAAACCTGTCCGTTGCTGTGCGTGACCCACCTGCGTGACGCCGACCTTGAACAGCCAGCGCAAGCGCAGGTAGCGGCTCGCATCAAGACCGGCGTGGCGGTGCCGATGGTCGACCTGAAAATCATCGATGCCTGCGGCAATGACGCGCCTCAGGATGGCGAAGCGTTGGGGGAAATCGTGGTGCGGGCTCCCTGGCTGACCCAGGGCTACCTCAAGGATCCGGACCAGGGTGCGCAACTGTGGGAGGAGGGCTGGATGCATACCGGTGACATCGCCTCCATCGATGCCTTGGGTGTGATCGAGATCAAGGACCGGATCAAGGACGTCATCAAGACCGGCGGGGAGTGGATCAGCTCACTGGAACTGGAAAACCTTCTCAGCGAGCATCCCGCTGTGACCTCGGTGGCGGTTGTCGGCATTCCTGATGCGCAGTGGGGTGAACGGCCAATGGCGTTGGTGGTGTGTGGGGCGGGAGAGTGCATCACCCCGGACATGCTGGTGGCGCATCTGCATCAGTACGTTGAGCGCGGCCATATCAACAAGTGGGCCATTCCCAAGCAAATCAGGGTCGTGACCGATATTCCGAAAACCAGTGTGGGGAAAATCAACAAGCGCTTGATCCGGGAACTCGAACTGCGCCAGCAAGCACTGGAAATTGGCTGATCTGGACTAGACTCATGCGAGTTAGCTCAGTGACTTACTCGCGTGAGGCCTTGGACATGGCAAAGGAAAAAAAGCGCAGCAAAAAAAGTAATGCCGACGAACACCCGAAGATGACTAACAAGGAGTACCTGGTTGAACTGCGACGACTGCACGTCGAGCTCGTGAAGCTGCAGGAATGGGTGCAGAACAAAGGGATCAAGGTTTGTATTGTCTTCGAGGGACGCGATGGTGCCGGCAAGGGCGGGACCATCAAGGCGCTGACCGAACGGGTCAGCCCGCGTGTCTTTCGGGTCGTGGCGTTGCCTGCACCGACCGACCGCGAAAAAAGCCAGATGTATGTGCAGCGTTATCTGCCACATCTGCCTGCAGCGGGCGAAATAGTGATTTTCGACCGCAGTTGGTACAACCGCGCTGGCGTCGAGCGAGTCATGGGCTTTTGCACCAAGGAGCAGGTCGACAGTTTCCTCAAGGCCATCCCCCTGGTGGAGCGCGCGATTGTCGATTCGGGGGTGATCCTGCTCAAGTATTGGCTGGAAGTGAGTCCCGAGGAACAAACCCGGCGGCTCGAAGAGCGCATCAACGACGGACGCAAAATCTGGAAGTTGACGCCCATGGACCTGAAGTCTTACAGCCGCTGGTATGACTATTCGCGTGCCCGGGACGACATGTTCAAGGCTAGCGACACCGAACATGCCCCCTGGCTTGTGGCCAATTCCAACGACAAGCGCCGGGCTCGTCTGAACATCATTACCGACTTGCTCAGCCGGATTCCTTACAAGAAGGTGCCGCGAGAGAAAGTGACGCTGCCCCCACGGCAGAAACCCGGCAACTATCGCGAGCCGGATCATCCGTTGCGGCATGTGCCCGAGAAGTTCTGAGTACCTGCGATCAGCCGGCCGGTTCGGCCGTACAACTCATCGCCACTGAGCCAGGCTTCTGGAAAACTGCAGTATTGTCGGTTTGCCAGAAGCTGTAGCTTCCCAGCGCATCCTTGCCGATGTAACGGATTCCCACATCACTCTGCACCTGGTTCAGGGTGATCGAGGTGTTGGCCCATTTCAGGTACACAACACCGGGCTGGGTGATGAAAAAGGTGGCAGCAACCAACACGTTCAACCCGGTACATCGAAATGCCACGGGGCCTTCAGTCAGTCTATCCGGGTCCTTGGTCCGCACAATGGCCGAACCTTGGCGCAACTGGTAGGCACGCTCGGCATAACTGCGGATGACGCACGTTTTGGGCACTGGGTCGGAGGCACACCGATTGCGGGTGTCGACCCAGAACTGCTGGTCGATGATGACGTTGTCTGGCGGCGGTACTGAACGCTCATCCGTGAGCGCCAGTCGATAGAGACGCATCAATTCAACGTCCATCTGCGCCAGTAGCGGGTCGCGACAGATCAGCTTTTCGACGGTTGCCTTTGCCGTGGCGCAATCGAAACTGGTTTTGAAGGACGCCGCGTTGGCACAGGTACTCGTCGCCGCGCACAAGCTGGCAGCGAGCAGGCAGGTGAAAAGGGTCGCGACCGTTTTCATGTTGGCTTCACCCGAATCATTGCGTGATGCGCGGATTGCCGTGGGCCTCTCTGTCCGGTGAACGATCATTCGTTTGCATAGGGTGTATCGCAGTGTAAGTCAGTGCTCGAAACTTGCCACTCCCGCCCGCCAGCGGGTGCTTTTTTTTTAGAATCGATCCAGTCGGTAGGATTCAACGGCCGGCAACCCATGGGGAAGGGGGGCCGTCGCAGGCAAGGCAAGTTGCGCGATCAGTTCGGCGGTCACCGCCGCCTGCGTCAGCCCAAGGTGCTGGTGACCGAAAGCCAGCAGCACCTTGCCGTCGCACACCCGGTCGATGATCGGCAGGGAGTCGGGCAAGGACGGGCGAAACCCCATCCAGGGCGTGGCCGCCTGCGCATTCAAGTCCCGGGTGAACAAGCCGGCACTCAACCGGTGCAATTGCCAGGCGCGCTCCATGGCCGCAGGCCGCTTGAGGCCGGCGAACTCGACGGTGCCGGCCAGTCTCAGCCCATCAGTCATCGGAGTCATGATGAACTTGCGCTCCAGCGAGGTGACGGCGAAAGGCAATCGCGCCTGCTCATGAGGCAACATCAGGTGATACCCGCGCTCGGTGTCGAGCGGCACCTGCTTGCCAGTCAGCGCTGCCGTCAGCTTTGCCGAGTGGGCGCCGCAGGCGATCAGTACCCGGCGCGCTATCAGAGGGCCTTGATCGGTGATCAGCGAGACACCGTCCGCCTGGAGACGGGCGCTCAGGACCTGTTGCTTGAGGAAATGCACGCCACTGGTTTTGGCGGCATCCACCAGTTCGCAGACAACCCGGTAGGGGTCGAGAAAATGACCGGTTTGCGGAAAAAACAGTCCGCCCTGAATTCGCTCGCTGAGTTGCGGCGCCGTCTCGCGCACCGACGTGGCGGACCAGTAATCGACCGGCACCGCTTGATGTTGCATCCGCGCTTGTAGCGCTTTGATGGCCTGGCGCGAGTCGGGGCGTTCGAACACCAGCAATGAACCGTCCTGGCGTAGCAGATCGGGGCGGGCAATGTCCTTCAGCAATCGGTGCCAGGCGCCAAGGCTGCTTTCGTTGAGGGCGCGCAGGCCGGACACGGTCCGTTGGAAAGGCGCCGCGCGCAGGTTCAGTAGCAGGCGCGTGAACCAGGGCAGGGCGCGCGGCAGGTATCTCCAGTCCAGACGCAACGGGCCCATCGGGTCGATGAGCATGCCGGGCAGGCGTTTGAGGATGGACAGGTCGGCGATGGGGAATACCTGTTCGGTCGCCAGGTGCCCGGCATTGCCGAACGAGGCGCCCCGGCCAGGGGCTTGCTGGTCGATGACCACCACTCGCAGGCCTTGGCGTGCCAGCCGAACGGCACAGGCGACGCCGATGATGCCGGCACCGACCACGGCAATGTCCGGGGGCTCTGTGCCGGGTCCGCTCGTCCGGGTCACTTGGTGGCGAGCGGAGTTGGCGTGCTCGCCGATCAACGTTTGGCCTGTCGCAGTCATGGCGCTTTCCTGGCGATATGGGTGGACCCGGCGGCGAAACCGGGTGCTGACGCAGTGGGCTCGGTCAGGTTGAATTCAGGCGACGTTGTGTTCTGCCGACCAGTGCTTGTACCACTGGCGGAACAACGTGTACTGATTCTCGGCGTAATGCCGTTGGGCATCGCTCAACACATCGGTTTCGTTGAAATGCAGGGTGTATTCCTTGTCGCCATTGAGCACCATCAGGTGCTTGTAATAGAGCACCAGGTCGCAGCCCTCGTCGAAGGACGACAGCACGGCCAGCGCCGATTCCAGTTCGGTGGCCAGGCGGCGGGCCTTGGCGTCGCCCTTGGCCGCCTGCTTGCTCAGTGTGACCAGTTGCAGCACTTCACGCGGCAGCGCATTGCCGATGCCAGTGATCGCACCAGTGGCGTTGCAGTTGACGAAACCATGAACCACTTGGGTGTCGACACCGACCATCAGGGTGACTTTATCGTCCGCCGAGGTGATGTTCTCGGCGGCGTAGCGCAAGTCGGCGGCACCACCAAACTCCTTGAAGCCGATCAGGTTCGGGTGTTCGCGGCGCAATTCGAAGAACAGGTCTGCACGGGTGGCAAAGCCATAGTAAGGGCTGTTGTAGATCACCGCCGGCAACTGCGGGGCCGCCTGCAGAATGGCTGAAAAGTGCGCTTTTTGCGCGGCGGGCGAGGCCCCACGGGAGAGAACGCGGGGGATCACCATCAGCCCATTGGCGCCGACGCTGGCGGCATGGGCCGCGTGGGAAATCGCTTCGCGGCTATTGACGGCGCCGGTACCGACAATGGTCGGAACGCCTGCGGCGACCAGGCGCGCCACGCCTTCCTGGCGCTCGGCTTCGGTCAGCAGCGGCCAATCGCCCATGGACCCGCAATACACCACCGCACTCATGCCGATATCAACCAGTTCGCGCCCCTTGGCCACCAGCGCATCGAAATCCGGTTTGCGTTCGTTGGTGCAGGGGGTCATCAGCGCAGGAATGCAGCCAGTGAAAATGCTATCGCTCATTTGTTCAGCTCCTTGACGCGTTTGTTCGAATGACGGGAAGGTGAAGTGCCGCGTGGTCGCTCAAATGCCCCACGCGAAGGGATCCTGTTCGTCGATCAGCAGTGTGCTGTCGGCGGTCATGAAAGCCTTGCCGGTAATGAATGGGCGGATGCGCTCGCCTTCCCATTCGTAACTGCCGACAAACTGACTGCCAGTGATGCTGGCCTGGACCCAACGCTCGCCGGCGGCGAGTTTTCCATCGGCGGCCAGGCACGCCAGTTTGGCGCTGGTGCCGGTGCCGCAGGCTGAGCGGTCGTAGGCTTTGCCGGGGCACATGACGAAGTTGCGGCTGTCGGCGTGCTCGTCGTCGGCAAACAGTTCGACATGGTCAATCAGCGCGCCGCCTTCGCCATGGACACCTTGGGCCTCCAGCGCCTTGAGCATCGCCCAGGTGTATTCGGTGAGCGCTTCGACATTGTCCAGTTGCAACGCCTTGCCGTGGTCGGACACCAGGTAGAACCAGTTGCCACCCCAGGCGATGTCGCCAAACACGCGGCCGTGTCCGGGAACATCGACCGGGACTTGTTTGCGGTAGCGGTAGGCGGGCACGTTGCGCAAGGTCACCGTGCCGTCTTCATGCAGCGTGGCGTCGACCGGGCCGACCGGCGTGTCGATCTTGTGCACACCGGGCGCAATGTGGCCCAGGTAGTGCAATGAGTTGACCAGGCCGATGGTGCCGTGACCGCACATGCCGAGGTAGCCGGCGTTGTTGAAGAAGATCACGCCACACGTGGCATCCGGCGAGACCGGTTCACAATACAGGGCACCGACCAACACATCGTTGCCACGGGGCTCCAGCAGGCAGGCCCGACGCCATTGGTCGTGGTGATCGCGCAGGGCATCACGCTTCTCGGCCATGGTCCGGCCGGGCAGTTGCGCAAAGCCTTTCATCACCAGGCGGGTCGGTTCGCCGCCGGTGTGGGAATCGATGACGTGGATGCGTTTCATGAACGTGCCTTCGCCTGACATAGCGTCGCCTTTTTGTGAGTTGTTGGATCGGCAGGTGTGCATGCAATGGCCACAGCGTGAGCGTTTCAGGGCATTAGCGATTGATGTTTTGCGTGGGCTCCGATGACGAAATCGGCACAATGCGCCAGTTCGATTCGGTTGCATCGCTAGCGCCTCGACACGGCTCCCGCCTTGGGTCAATCTGGGCGAAGAAGGCTTTTGTCTATCCAGAAAAAGGGAGAACAGGATTCATGACGCAGCACGCCTTAGCGGTCCTGTGCCAGGGGAACGAGCTGAATCGGCCCGACACCCTCGATGAATTGCTGGCGGGCGTGGCGTTTCTGTTACCGATGCTGGATGTGATCCCCAATGCCGCGATCTTTATCAAGGACCGTCAGGCGCGCTATGTCATGGCCAACCGCACGCTGGTCCAGCGCTGCGGATTGAAGCAGTTGCAACCGTTGCTGGGAAAAACCAGCGCCGAGGTGTTTCCTGCACAATTGGGGCCCGGTTACACCGAACAGGATCGTCGTGTGCTCGAGCAAGGCTTTGTCCTGGAGGACCAGCTGGAGTTGCATTTGTACGGCAGTCGGGAACCCGGTTGGTGCCTGACGCATAAACGACCGTTGTACAACCGCGACGGTGAAATCATTGGGCTGGCTGGGATTTCGGTCGACCTGCAATCCGCGAGCGATACCCACCCGGCGTACCAGCGACTGGCCGCGGTCGATCAATACATCCGTGCGCATTTCAATCGCCGTGTCACCTTGAGTGAACTCACGCGCATCGCCGGGATTTCAGTGGCGCAACTGGAAAGGTACTGCAAGCGGGTGTTCCACCTGACACCACGGCAGATGATCCAAAAGGTTCGCCTTGAGCACGCGCATCGTCTGTTGCACACCGAAATCCCCATCACCGACGTGGCTTTGCAGTGCGGCTACACCGACCACAGCGCGTTTACCCGGCAGTTCAAGGCATCCACCGGATTCACGCCGCGCCAGTATCGGCAGGCAACCCGGCACGTCAGCAATGACTTCCCCGCTGTACAAACGTAATCTTCCCAATCCGCGTCCCCTATAAGAAAAATCAGGAGTCATTGATGCAACCGATCCGTCTCGGTCTGGTGGGCTATGGCAAGATTGCCCAGGACCAACACGTTCCCGCCATCAACGCCAACCCCGCGTTTCAGTTGGTGTCTGTCGCAACCCAAGGGCAGCCCTGCGTCGGGGTCGAGAATTTCCGGTCCTTGGGCGAGCTGCTTGAAAACGGCCCGCAGGTCGATGCGATTGCCTTTTGCACTCCGCCGCAAGGACGATTCGCGCTGGTGCAACAGGCCCTGGCAGCCGGCAAACACGTGCTGGTAGAAAAACCGCCGTGCGCCACGTTGGGTGAAGCGATGGCGTTGGTGAGTCAGGCGCAGGAACAGGGCGTCAGCGGTTTGTTCGCCTGGCATTCACGTTACGCGCCCGGCATCGAAGCCGCCCGTGACTGGCTGGCCACCCGTACCCTGCAAAGCGTACAGATCGACTGGAAGGAGGACGTGCGCAAGTGGCACCCTGGTCAGGCATGGATCTGGCAGCCCGGCGGCCTGGGTGTCTTCGATCCCGGCATCAATGCCTTGTCGATTGCAACCCATCTGCTGGCGTTGCCGCTGTTTGTCGAGTCTGCCGAACTGCGCGTCCCAAGTAATTGCCAGTCGCCGATTGCCGCGTCCATCAAGATGTCTGATGCGCGCAAACTCGATGTCCGCGCGGAGTTCGATTTCGACCACGGCCATGATGAACTCTGGAACATCGAGATTCGCTGCACAGAAGGCACCTTGCGCCTGGACAACGGTGGCGCATTGTTGAGCATCGACGGCGTACCTCAAGCCGTATCGGAGGAGGGCGAGTACGCCGCGGTGTATCGACATTTTCAACAGCTGATAGGCGATAAAGCCAGCGACCTGGACCTGCAACCGTTGCGCCTGGTTGCCGACAGCTTTTTCGTCGGCAGCCGGGTTTCTGTCGAGCCGTTTTACGATTAACGGTCGCTCAGGGCTGTGTCGATGTGACACCGAACGGTCTCAGTGGCCGGTCATTCTGTAAAGCAGCGACGACACGTTGAAGGCGCCCGCAATGTCTACGTGATGGACACCCTGAGACGGCTCGATTCAGTTGGAATGTTTTATTGCCAGGAGAGTCAACCGTCCATCACGTTTGCGGAACAGTCCCCATGTCTATTCCCGCTCAGACGGTCAAAATCCCATTCAGCGTGCAAAGCCAAGAGCCTTAGCGCATGAGTGCTATCGATTCGGCATTGATGGCTGCGCGTAGCCAGTTTGCGATCACTATCAGCTTTCACATCGTGCTGGCCGCGCTCACGATTGGGCTGGCCAATTTTCTGATGGTGCTGGAAGGTCTGTGGCTGTGGCGCGGCCGACAAATCTATCTGGATGTCTACCTTTACTGGCTCAAGGTGTTTGCCCTCAACGTGGCGGTCGGGACGGCGTCGGGTCTGATTCTGGAATATCAGTTCGGACTCAATTGGTCGCGACTGTCGACCCAGGCTGGCGATATCCTCGGTCCGCTGATGTTCTATGAAGTATTGGCCGCCTTTTTTCTAGAGGCAGGATTTCTGGGCATCATGCTGTTCGGTCTGAAGAAGGTCGGGCCTCGTCTGCATTTCTTCGCCACCTGCGCGGTTGCCGTTGGCTCATTGATCAGCGCGTTCTGGATTCTTTCCGCCAATTCCTGGATGCAGACACCCGCCGGTTACGCCATAGGCGCTGATGGTCGTTTCATCGCCGAGAATTGGTGGGCGATCATATTCAATCCGTCGTTTCCCTATCGGCTGGCCCACATGACGCTGGCGGCGTTTCTAGGCACGGCGACCCTGGTCGCCGGGACCAGCGCCTGGCAACTCTTGCGTTCACCGCAGAACCCGCGAACACGCCTGCAATTCTCCATGGCACTGTGGCTGATTGTGGTGCTGGCACCGGTGCAAATCCTCGTCGGTGACCTGCACGGCCAGCACAGCCTCAAGTTCCAGCCACAGAAGATCGCGGCCATCGAAGGCTCATGGACACGTCCGCCACAAGGCGCGGGGGAACCGTTGCGTCTGTTTGCCATTCCCGACATGGTCGAACGACGCAACCACTGGGAAGTGGCGATTCCACGCGTTGCCTCTTTGTATTTGCGGCATGACCTGAGCGGCACCATCGCCGCGCTCGATGAATTCCCTGCCGAAAACATCCCACCCGTGCCGATCGTGTTTTTCGCGTTTCGCTTCATGGTCGGGTTGGGGCTGTTGATGGTGGCCCAGGGGCTGACCAGCCTGGTGTTGCGATGGCGACAGCGTTTGTACGAGGCGCGCTGGATGCTGCGAGGCTGTGCGTTGATGGCTCCGGCTGGGTTCCTTGCGATGCTTTGCGGCTGGGTAGTCACCGAGGTCGGCCGCCAGCCTTTTACCGTTTATGGCTTACTGCGCACAGCCGACAGCCTGTCATCGGTGTCGCGCGAGCAGGTGATCGGCTCAACCTGGACGATACTGATGTTTTACCTGCTGATCTTCGGCATCGGCCTTTGGGTGCTATTGCGAATCCTGCGCGAGCCGCCGTACAAGGATGAGGCCGGGCCGCAACCGACGCTGGCGGACGAGACAGGACAGTCCTGAGGAGGTGATTCGATGTTGGACACTGATTGGATCGTCCTGCTTTCTGCTGCGGCGCTGGCGTTCTCGGTGATGAATTATGTGCTGCTCGATGGCACTGATCTGGGCGTCGGGGTGCTGATGGGGCTGACCCGTAGCGGCGAGGATCGCCGGGCCATGGCCGTGACGATCCTGCCGATCTGGGATGCCAATGAAACGTGGCTCGTGCTCGGCGGTGGCGGCCTCCTGGCTCTGTTTCCATTGGCCTACGCCATTCTGTTACCGGCGCTCTACGTGCCTTTTGTCTTGATGTTCCTGGCGTTGATTCTTCGAGCGATGACCTTGGAATTTCGTGATTACGCACCTACCGATGCCATCAAGCGCGCGGTGGATGGCCTATTGTTGTGCGGTTCACTGCTCGCCAGTGCAACGCAGGGAATCGTGTTGGGGACTCTTGTCCAAGGTGTGCCGAATAACGCCGGGCAGTACAACGGAAATGGCCTGGAATGGCTCAACGTGTTCCCACTGTTTTGCGGCGCAGTGCTCGTGGTGGGTTACACCTGGTTGGGGGCTTGCTGGCTCTATTGGCGCACGGTCGGCGAACTGCAGCGGCGCTCCGGCCAGCAGGCCAAGACGCTAGGGCTAGTGACCGTGGTGCTGTTGATCGTGTTGGTTGTCTGGACGGCGACTCTGGACACTCGCTATGCGCAACGGCTTGCAGAGCGGCTAGTCTGGATGCCGGCGGTCACGCTGTTGATGACGCTGCTGATCGGCTTTGCTCTGGGCTTTCGAAGCCGTCGTCAGTCTCTGCCGCTGATTGGCGCATTAGGCGTATTCGTATTGGCGTTTGCCTTGATGATCGGGGTGCTCTTTCCAATGATCGTTCCGCCGCAACTGACGTTGCAGGCTGCGGCCTCCAGTCCCAACAGCCAGATGTTCATGCTGGTCGGGTTCGCGGTTCTGATCCCGGTAACGCTCATCTACAACACCTACGGTTTCAGCGTCTTTAGCGGGAAGGTTCGAGTGAATCATGACTGACTGGCAGGTACGCCAGTCTCGTCCCAGGGGTGACTGCCTCGACGGACTCAATTTCAACGGGAGGCGCCTTGTGACTGATGAACTTGATGCAGGTGTGCGAAACATTGTCGTTATCGGCACGTCGGCAGGTGGCGTTCAGGCGCTGATCGCCTTGTTTGAAAATCTGCCCGTCGACCTGCCTGCTGCCTTTCTTGTCGTACTGCATATTCCCGCTCATGAACCCAGCGTCCTGCACAACATTCTTGCAAGGGTGACGAGCATGCGGGTCGTGGCGGCCCAGGAGGGACAAAGGATTGAAGCGGGCACAGTCTATGTCGCCATTGCGGATCGGCATCTGATGATCACGGAGGACGGGATACGCCTGACCCGCGGGCCGAAGGAGTGTCGTGCTCGGCCCGCTGTCGATGTGCTGTTTCGCTCAGCTGCGGTCAATTATGGTGCTCGGGTCATTGGCGTCATTCTGTCCGGTGCCTTGGATGACGGCACCGCAGGGATGTGGGCGATCAAGGATCGCGGTGGCTTGACCTACGTTCAGGACCCTGGCGAAGCCATGCTGAGCTCAATGCCCGACAGTGCCATTGCGCATGTGGAGATCGATCTAGTCGGCCCGACGTCAGTGCTCGCCACCGCACTTTCCAAAGCGATCGGCACCCCCATAGCTGATCAGCCGACACACGAGGTAAAAACCCGTCATGTGATCGAGAGCGTTATCTCCTTGAAAGGAAACGGTCTCGAAGCAGGTGTCATGGGGTTAGGTAAGGTTTCCCAATTCACCTGTCCTGATTGCCATGGCGTCCTTGTGCAAATCGAAGAAGGCACCATCGTCAGATTTCGTTGCCACACGGGCCATGCCTTTTCGATGAAGTCCTTGATTTGCGAGGTCAACGAAGCCATCGACACAGGTTTGTGGGACACATTGCGGGTGGCGGAAGAAAGGGTCCTGCTGCTGCGTCAAATGGCTGGACAGGCGGCAACCGTAGGCGCTGTCAATGACGCCGCCGAATGCACTCGACAAGCTGATCTGGCTGAAAAACGCCTGAAACCGCTGCGTGCGTTGGTGCTCGATCCCAAGCTCTTTGGTCACGATGACGATAAATAGCGCTGGCAGCGTTTTCAATGTCTGGCCTGATCCCGGGGACGATCATCAAGGCCAGGCGCCTTGCGAAACGGGCTGTGAATGAGGGCGGGCGAGCAGATCGACCAGTTGTTCGATGATTTCAATGACGTCGTGGCCCGGCCCGAAACACGCCTTGACCCCAAGGGCCAATAGCCGACGCGCATCTGTATCGGGAACGATTCCGCCCACAACCACTGCAATGTCGAATTCACGTTTGTGCAACAGCCCCAACAGTTCAGTGAGTAATTCCTCGTGCGCCCCAGCCAGGCTCGAAATCCCGATCAGGTCCACCTGGCTTTCTTCTTCTATTACTTGCAATAGCTGCATCGGCGTTTGAAACAGGGGCAGAAGGCGCACCTCGAAGCCGGCATCGGCCAGTGCCGCCGCCATGAGCCGAATTCCACGGTCATGCCCGTCTTGCCCCAGCTTGGCCAACACAATCTTCGGCGGTCGTCCCTGTTGCGCGACAAAGGCCGAGAGACGAGCATCTGCCCGCGCCCAGCCTGGGTGTTCATGCATAGAGGGGCCGTAGTGGCCTGCGTGAAAGTTCAGGTCTTGCTTGTAGCGTGGCCAGACCTTTTCCAGTGCCTGAGTACATTCGCCGAGTGTCGCCCGTGCCCGGATTGCAGCCACCGTCACCTCCAGCAAGTTGCCCTGACCCGAACGCGCACACTCGGTTATCGAATGCAGAAGGGCTTCAACCCGTGCGTTGTCACGCCACAGGCGCAAGCGACTGAGGCGTCGGCACTGGCGGGCGCGCAGGGCCTGACTGTCTATGGCTGACGTTGCCTGGTGTGTCGCCTGCACGTGCGTATCCGATGCAACGCGTCGTTGAAGCCCGCCCTCAAGTCGGGCCTGAGTGGCCATGGCCTGGAGATGGATGGACTGGCTTATCCAGCCGGACTCTATCGACTGGAACACCCCGCCCTGGGCATCAATCTGCGCCATCCGTTGGCGAACCTGCGCAGCCATTTGTGCCGTCAGGGACTCCATCATGTAGGAACCCGCCCATGGATCGACCACATCGCAGAGTCCGGTTTCCTGTTGCAGGATATGCTGGGTATTGCTTGCCAGCCTTGACGATGCCTCACTGGGTAGCGACAAGGCTTCATCCCATGCATTGGTATGCAGAGACTGCGTTCCGCCAAAAATCGCGGCCATGGCCTGGACGGTGGTGCGCGTGACATTGTTCAGCGGATCCTGTGCACAGAGCGACCAGCCCGATGTCTGGCAGTGCATGCGCAAGGCCTGGCCTTTTTCACTCTGCACGCCCAGGTCTCGAGTGATCTCAGACCAGAGCAGGCGCGCCGCACGGCATTTGGCAACTTCACTGAAAAAGTCGCTGCCGATTCCGAAAAAGAAGCTGATTCGCTCACAGAACCTGTGCAAATCCATACCGCTTTTTTGCACCTGCTCGGCATAGGTCCTGGCATTAACCAAGGTCAGAGCCAGCTCCAGTACCGCATCGGCACCGGCCTCTTGAAAGTGATACCCGGACACCGAGATCGGATTGAAGCGCGGCATGTGCTCGTTCAAATAGCCGATCACGTCCGTGGTAATGCGCATCGAGGGTCTTGGCGCAAAAATGTAGGTGTTGCGTACCGTGAACTCTTTGAGGATATCGTTCTGGATCGTGCCACTGAGCTGTGCGGCAGCGACACCGGATTCTTCGGCAGCAACGATGAAGGCTGCCAACAAGGGCAGCACGGCGCCGTTCATGGTGAGCGATACCGACACCTGGTCCAGGGCAATGCCGTGCAGCAGTTCAGCCATGTCCTCGACGCTGTCGATGGCGACTCCCGTCTTGCCGACATCGGCCTGCCATTGAGGATCGCTGGAGTCATAGCCGCGATGTGTCGGCAGATCGAAGGCCAGCGATAAACCCGTGGCGCCTTCGGCCAAACGTTGTCGCAGGCGCTGGTTGCTGGCCTCGGCACTGGCGAATCCGGTGTACTGACGCACAGTCCAGGGTTTTTCCGGGTACATGCTGGAGTAGGGGCCTCGGACAAAGGGCGCTTTGCCGGGCAGGCTGTGCAAATGCTCAATCCCGTCCAGGTCACTGGCGAGGTACAGCGGTTTGAGTCGAAGGCCTTCGGGCCGCCACAGAGGAGGATGGCTCATCGGCTGCAATCCGAGAGATGGATTTTGCGGGTGAAAATGTCCGCCAGTTTGAAGAAATCGCTACGCCGATACACTTCACACCAATGCAGCTCTCGATTGGCTGGCTGTCCCGTGTGCAGTCTGAGCTGCAAGCTGTCGCCGATATTCAGGTTGCCGTAGAAGTGCAGCTCGCGTTGGCGAATATGTCCGGGGTGGCGCAATTGCGAGAGCGCCCATTGAGCACGCTCGACCATGGCCTGGAAGTTGGCGAAGTACAGGAGGTCGGCACCATTGAAATCGATGTCAGGGCAGGGCGTGAAATCAAACACTCGTGATTCGGTTGAGTGTCGGGCAATGCCGTAATGACTGTGCCAGTCGCCGCTGCGAATTCGTCGGTTGTCCACGTGCAGCTGCAACAACGCCTCAGGCAGTGGCGTCACGGGTGCCTGGGTTCCTCGCAGACACGCTTTACTGACACTGCGATTGTCGCCCGGTACGTGACGGCTGACGAAGGTCGACAACATGGCCAGTTGCCCGACGAGGAGGTCGCCCACTCTGACCTCATGTTCACTGTAATGCCGGGCCTGGCCACCGCGCCCGATCCGTGTATGGATCTGGAACGAGCGATTTTCGATGATCGCTTCCAGCTTCAGATTCCACGTTTTGACGGCGGTAAACGCGGCATAGGCGATGCGTCCTTGCTCATCGACAAAATCGGGCAAAGGCCGATTATGCAACTGGGCCAGTGCGAGCCAATGCTGATGGCCGCACTCTTTCAACAACCAGTTTTCCGAGAGTCCGGTGAAGGCCAGGTTGGGCATCGACGCCAGGTAGGTTTCTTGACGCGAGACGGTGAAAGCAGAGGTGGTCGACATGTAGGCATCCTGAATCTGCTAGTAACGATGGCCCGTGTGGCCATCTGTTGCAGTACGCAGGAGCGAAGGTCGTGCCAGCTTTCAGTTGACCCTGAACAGATGCCTAACTATCTGATAATAGGCGTTTTTGTGGTTTTTACTGGCCGTCCGTGGCAAGTCACAGAACCACGCAATTACGTGGAAGTACGAATTTTCGTAGTGCGTTTCACGAGATTGCGTGGTCAAGCCATGTGCCTACCGAGGACCGTTTCGATCAGTCCTCCAGCTTGATTTCCAGCCGCTTGAACCTCGAAGCCAATGTCGTGGGTTTGAGGCCCAACAGTTCGGCGGCCCCCCCTTTGCCAAACAGTTTGCCGTCGGTTGCTTTGAGCGCAGCCTGCATGTTGTTGCGCTCGAGCTCGCGAATCTGCGCGTCCGTCATGATCACGGATGAGGGAGAGGGCTTTGGGATAACGCTGAGACTGGGTTCATCGGGCAGGTCGAGGTTCAAGTCGGCGCCGTTGGAGGTGATCAAGGCGCGCTCGATGATGTTTTGCAGTTCTCGGATATTCCCCGGCCAGGAGTAACGTTGCAGCCGTTCGATATCGGTGTTGCGCAGGCGCCGCCCGGGCATGTTCAGGCGTTTGCCGGTCTGTTTGAGAAAGTGCGCCGCCAGCGGTGCAATATCCATCGGACGTTCACGCAGTGCCGGCGACTGGATCGGGAAAACGTTGAGGCGGAAATACAGGTCTTCACGAAAATGTTTCGCCGCGACTTCCTGGCGCAGGTCGCGGTTGGTCGCGGCGATGATCCGCACATCAACCTTGCGGGTGCGTTCTTCTCCGACCCGCTCGAACTGGCCCTCCTGCAATACCCGCAGCAGTTTGCTTTGCAGCTCTAGCGGGATTTCGCCGATTTCGTCGAGAAACAGCGTGCCGCCATCGGCCAGCTCGAAGCGGCCGACCCGGTCGCGGACGGCACCGGTAAAGGCGCCGCGGATATGCCCGAAGAACTCGCTTTCAAACAGTTCGGTCGGAATAGCCGCGCAGTTGACCCGGATCAGCGGACTGGCATTGCGGCGGCTGGCCTGATGGATCGCGCGGGCGATCAACTCCTTGCCAGTGCCAGATTCACCATTGATCAGCACACTGGCATCGGTGGGGGCGACTACGTCGATCTGCTTGATGATTTTCAGGATCGGTTCGCTCTGACCGACGATCTCGCGATAGTTGTGTTCGATATGAATCTCTTCCTGCAAGTAGGCGTTCTGCTCCTCCAGCCGTTCCTTGAGCACTTTGAGTTCATCGAGCGCATTTTGCAGCTGGGTTTCGGTGCTGCGTCGTTCGGTGATGTCGCGGAACACTACGACGGCACCCACGATACGGCCGTCCGATATCACCGGCGTGCTGGTGAACTCCACCGGAAACGAACTGCCATCGCGCCGCCAGAACACTTCCTGGCGCCCCTCATGGACCACGCCGTCACGCACCGCCTTGTAGATCGGGCAGTCTTCCACCGGGTAATGGCTGCCGTTGGCATGGGTGTGGTGGTGGATGCGGTGGATGTTCTTGCCGATCATGTCCTGCGGCTCCCAGCCCAGCATGCGCGCCCCGGCCGGGTTGACGAAGGTGGCCAGACCTTCGCTGTTGATGCTGTAGATGCCGTCGCCTACCGAACTGAGCAGCAGTTGATTGTCGCGCTCGGTCTCCTGGAACAGGTTGAGAATGTTGCGCCATTCGATCAGCCCGCCGCGCATGGTGCGTTCGGTATGAGCCTGGTCGCGCTGGTATTTCTCATGGCTCAGCTCGCGCAGCACCAGAATAAGATGCTGCTCACCCTTGATCGGCAAGGTCGTGGCGGAAATGGCCAGCTCGATACGCTCGCCGGTCTTGCAGTTGCAGCTCAGTTCTTCGGTCCAGCCGCGACCTTTGTCCATCACCGCTTGGGTAAACACGATCAGGTCCGCCAGTTGATGGCCGAACAACTTGCTTACCGGCAGCTCCAGCAACTCCTGGCGCGGGTAGCCGAGCAACTTGCAGGCCGCGATGTTCAAGTCGCCCAGTCGGTCGGAAAACGGATTGAGCAGCGCGATGGCCTCGGCGCAATGCTCGAACACCATGTGCCGTGACGAGTACGCCAGGTCGGCCCAGCCGCTGAGAGAGTCTGCTTCGTTCATGATTACGAAATCTCGTGATTAGCCGCTACGAATATTCGTACTTCTACGGGAATGCGTGATTCCCCGATAGCCTCAGATGCATCAGAAAAAACCGGATCAGAAAAGTATTTGTAATTGAATCAATTACATAGCTTTTGGAGAAAAATAATTTCAAAGCCTGGCACGGCGTTCGCTCTATCTCCTGCAACCCGGCAGCCAACTCAGGCCGCCGTTAACGCACGAAAAAACTGGAGAGCGACGATATGCCAACCGTGGATATCCCCCATTACAAAGACGGCGACTTCCTGGTCAATTATGAAGAGAAAGTCTTCGAGGACATCAAAGCCGAGCCCGGCGAGAAAGTCCTGATCACCTTCCACACCATCGCCTTCGAGGGCTCTATCGGCCTGGTCAATATGCTTCAGGCCAAGCGTCTGCTGCGCAAGGGCTTCGAAACCAAGATCCTGCTCTACGGACCTGGCGTGCAATTGGGCGTGCAGCGGGGTTTCCCGACCCTGGGTGCCGAAGCCTTCCCCGGCCATCTGGCAGTCAACAAGCAGCTCATCCAGTTCATGGAAGAGGGCGGTGAGGTCTACGCCTGCCGCTTTGCCCTGCAAGCCCTGTACGGCCAGACCGAGAAAGCGCTGATCGAAGGCATTCGCCCGATAAACCCGCTGGACGTGATGGACCTGCGCCTGCTGATGCGCCGTGAGGGCGCGATGATTATCGATACCTGGACTGCCTGACCGAACAAACCCTTGTGGGAGCGAGCCTGCTCGCGATCGGTGTCAATGATGCACCGCGTCGTCCGCATCGCAGGCAAGCCCGCTCCCACAGGATCGATGTCGATCTTCCGAGCACAACTTACTTCAGGACCCCTCATGGCCATCATTCGCGCAGCCGCCGTACAGATCAGCCCGGTGCTTTACAGCCGCGAAGGCACCGTGGACAAGGTCTGCCAACAGATCATCGCCCTCGGTCGACAAGGCGTGCAGTTCGCCGTGTTCCCGGAAACGGTGGTGCCTTACTACCCCTATTTTTCATTTGTGCAGCCTGCCTTTGCCATGGGCGCACAACACCTCAAGCTGCTGGACCAATCCGTGACGGTTCCGTCCGCCGCGACCCAGGCGATTGGTGAAGCCTGCAAGCAAGCGGGAATGGTCGTCTCCATTGGCGTCAATGAGCGCGATGGCGGCACGATCTATAACGCCCAGTTGTTGTTCGATGCCGACGGCAACCTGATTCAGCATCGACGCAAAATCACGCCGACCTACCACGAGCGCATGGTCTGGGGGCAGGGCGATGGCTCCGGTCTGCGTGCTATCGACAGCGCGGTCGGACGCATCGGCTCGCTGGCATGCTGGGAACACTACAACCCGCTGGCCCGTTACGCCTTGATGGCGGACGGCGAGCAGATTCATGCCGCGATGTTTCCCGGCTCTCTGGTGGGAGACATCTTTGCCGAGCAGATTGAAGTCACCATCCGTCATCACGCCCTGGAGTCCGGCTGTTTCGTGGTCAACGCCACCGCGTGGCTGGATGCTGATCAGCAGGGCCAGATCATGCAGGACACCGGTTGTGGCCTCGGCCCGATTTCGGGCGGCTGCTTCAGCGCGATCGTGTCACCCGAGGGCAAGTTGCTCGGCGAACCGCTGCGCTCGGGGGAAGGCGTGGTGATTGCCGACCTCGATCTGGCCTTGATCGACAAGCGTAAGCGGATGATGGATTCGGTCGGTCATTACAGCCGTCCGGAACTGCTCAGCCTGTTGATCGACCGCACGTCTACGGCGCATGTGCATGAACGCAGCCCGCACCTGGCGGCGATTGCCACTGAGGAGTTCGATCATGCAAACCAATGAATTGCTGGCCGAGCTGCAATGCCATGGCGTGCGCTGGCCTGCGGCGCAGAACGGCTTGTCCCGGCAAGGTGGCGCGGGACCGTCGGACCACAAGGCTCTAAGTTTCGGTAGCCGGACCATGATGGTGCCGATCCTCAATCAGGCCTCGCAGGATTCCCCCTATCAAGCCCAACCCAGCGCCGACGGCAGCCAGGCGCTGATCTTTCGCGAAGGCCTGCAGGTCGGCCAGGTGCAAATGCCCGGTGTGCCGAAGTTCTACGGTTTGAGCACCGCCGACGGCATTCCCTATTGGAAAATCGCCACCCTGCACAGCAGTGATGTGCTCGCGACCACCGTATTGCAGCACTGCATTCGCTTCAATGATCGTGGCAGTTCCTGCCAGTTCTGCGCGATCGGCCAGTCGCTGGCGGCGGGTAAAACCATCGCCCGCAAACGTCCGCAACAACTGGCGGAAGTGGCAAAAGCGGCAGTGGAACTTGATGGCGTCAAGCACATGGTGATGACCACCGGCACCCCGCAAACCCCGGACCGTGGCGCGGCGATTTTGTGTGAGTCAGCCGCTGCGGTAACTGCCGCGGTCGATCTGCCGATTCAGGCCCAGTGCGAACCGCCTGACGATGATCACTGGTTCCAGCGCCTGGCCGACAGCGGTGTGGTGTCGCTGGGCATGCACTTGGAAGCGGTCACCGATGAAGTTCGCCAACGGATCATGCCCGGCAAGGCCGAAGTGCCGCTGAGCCGTTATTTCGACGCCTTCAAGGCGGCGGTCGAAGTCTTCGGTCGGGGTCAGGTCAGCACTTACATCCTCGCCGGCCTGGGTGACAGCGAAGCCGCCATCAGCGAGATGAGCGAACGTCTGAGCGCGATGGGCGTGTACCCGTTCGTGGTGCCGTTCGTGCCTATCGATGGCACACCCTTGGCTCATCACCCTAAACCGGACAGCGCGATGATGGCCCGACTGTATCCGCAGATCGGCGCAAGCCTGCGTCGTCACGGTTTGCACTCCGATCAGATCAACGCCGGTTGCGCCAAATGCGGCGCGTGCTCGGCCCTGAAAAGCTACGAATAAACCGGAGAACGCCCATGCCGAATCTCGCCTTTGCCTTGGTCGACAGCACTTTCGAACCGTTTCGCGCCGGTGAGTTGCTGGTCAAGCCCGCCAGTGAACCCTGGGAGAAACACGCTTATTTCGCCCTGCGACGTTCGGTGTTCTCCGATGAGCAACAACTGCTCGCGCAGGACAAGGACAGCCATGATTTCCAGGCAATCGCCATCGTCGCCCTGGCCGGCAATTGCGGGATCTGCGATCAGGTGGTGGGCGCGGTGCGCATTTATCAGCCGGAGCCGGGCCTGTGGTTTGGTGGGCGGTTGTGTGTGGCTCCGGTGTATCGGCGACACAGCATGATTGGCAAAGCGCTGGTCAACGAGGCGGTGTCGCGGGCCAAGGAACTGGGCTGCGAGGTGTTTCGGGCCACGGTGCAGGCGCAGAACGAAACCTATTTTCATGGCCTGCATTGGCAAACCCTCGACCAACTGGAGTTGCTCGGTCAGCCGCATTGCCTGATGCAGGCGGATTTGCCGAGTTATCCGTTGATGCCGCGCCAGGTTTCATTGCGTGCGCTGAAGGTGGCTCGTCATGAATGAAGCACTCGATCTCGCGGTGCTGCTCGACACCTTGCGCAACACGCCGGCAATGCGTTCGAAACAGGCGATCCAGCAACCGGCGGCCGTGATCGGCAGTGCTGAACAGGCCCTGACTCGTGAGCAGCTTTACGCCTTGCCCGGCGATGACACGGCAGCGATTGCGTGTGGCGACCATTTTCAGTTGCTGGCCATCGAAGGCATGTTGCCGGATTTCGTCGAGGCGGCGCCGTGGTTTGCCGGATGGTCGGCGGTCATGGCCAATGTCAGCGACATCACCGCCATGGGCGGTCGCGCCACCGCCGTGGTCAACGCGTATTGGCATCACGATACCGCTGGTGCGCAGCAATTGCTGGCGGGCATTCGCGCTGCCTGCGAGGCCTATGGCTTGTTGCTGGCCGGGGGGCACACCAGCCTTGCGGCGGCTAATCCGGCTGCGCTGGCCGTAGCGATTACCGGCATAGCGCAAACATTGTTGTCGACTCTGCATGTCGCCCCCGGCCAGATCATTGCCATGGCGGTGGACCTGGAAGGCAATTGGCACGCCGACAGCACCTATTGGAAAGCCTTCGAAGGCGTGCCGGCCGAGCGCCTGCGCAGCAAGCTTGAAGTGCTGCCACGCCTGGCTGAAGCGGCATTGCTGCATGCCGCCAAAGACATCAGTAACGCCGGGGTGCTCGGCAGTCTATTGATGCTGCTGGAAACAACCGGCTGTGGCGCGACCGTCGACCTGGCATCGCTGCCGTGCCCGCCGAATGCCGATCTCGCGCGTTGGCTGCAAGTGTTCCCCAGCTACGGTTTTTTGATGACGCTGGAGGAGCGTGACTGGGCGCAAGTACAGACGGCGTTTGCCTTCGAAGGTGTGCGCTGTGAACGCATTGGCCGGATCAACGACAGTGGCCTGCTGAATGTCCAGTCCGGCCAACAGCGCGGCGAATTCTGGAATCTGCGCGAGCAGCCATTTACCGGCTTCAACTATCACTCGCTCGATCTGACCCCTTTAAACCTCAAGCATCAGGAGCACTGACATGCCCGCCGTCAACTTCAAAATCCGCTGGCCAAATGGCCGCGAAGCTTCCGGTTATTCACCTTCGACGGTGATTTATCAATACCTGGAGGAGGGCGCCAGTTATCCGCTGGCGGACTTTCTGCAACGCATCGAAAACGCATTGAACAATGCTTCAGAGCGGGTCAAGCAGGTCAAAGGGTTCTATTGCAGTTCGGCGATGGACACCTTGAGTTCCCTCAAGGGCCAGGCCAGCTATCTGGTCGAGCCAGGCGATGCCGCAGGGCAAGTGGACATCCTCAGCATGCGCACCGAAGGCGCCGGTCAGGTGATCGGCACCGGCTGGAGTTCATTCTGATTCATCGGTTTTCCCCCTTAACCTTTTTCGACACCGAGTACCGGAGTTCACCATGACCAGCCACCTCACCTCAATCAAACCCCCACACCACAGCGTGATCGTCGTCGGTGGCGGTCAGGCCGGGTTATCCGCAAGCTACTATTTGCAACAACAGGGCATCGATCATCTGGTCCTGGAAAAACACAGCCTGACCCACACCTGGCGCAACCAGCGCTGGGACGCCTTCAGCCTGGTGACGCCCAACTGGCAATGCGCATTGCCAGGCTACACCTACATCGATGACTTCAACGGCAAAGATCCCCACGGGTTCATGAAGAAGGACGAGATCAATCAATACCTGGCCGGCTTCGTCAAATCGGTCAACGCCCCGTCCCGTGAAGGGGTCACAGTGCAGCGCGTGGTTCCCCGCAGCCTCGGTGGTTTCGAGGTGCACACCTCACAAGGCGAGTTCACTGCTGATCAAGTGATTGTCGCCTCGGGCGGTTATCACACGCCGATCATCCCGCGCCTTGCCGAACGCTTGCCGACAGACATTCATCAGATTCACTCCGAGCAATACCGCAATCCCCAGGCCTTGCCCGTGGGTAATGTGTTAGTGGTCGGTTCCGGGCAGTCGGGCGCGCAAATTGCCGAAGACTTGCACCTGGCCGGTCGCAAGGTCTATCTGGCGGTGGGTGATGCGCCGCGTTGTGCGCGTTTTTACCGGGGCAAAGACGTGGTCGACTGGCTGGCACAGATGGGCTACTACGAGATTGGCGTCGACACCCATCCGCTGCGTGAAGGCGTACGCGATAACACCAACCATTACGTCACCGGGCGCGACGGCGGACGTGACATTGACTTGCGCCATTTCGCTCGCGAAGGCATGGAATTGTTCGGTCGCCTGGACGGATTACAAGGCACTCGCTTGCAGTTTGCCAACAACCTGGGCGAAAAACTCGATAACGCCGATGCGGTGTACAACCGGATCAATACGTCGATCGACAAGTACATCGAACAGCACTCGATTGATGCCCCGGCTGGAACGCCTTACAACCCGGTCTGGGTGCCGGAGCAGGAGCGCAGTGAACTGGATCTTGAGGCGCAAGGGATCACCAGCATCATCTGGTGCATCGGCTTCAGCCCGGACTTTACCTGGGTCGAAGCCCCGGTTTTCAATGGCCGCGGTCACCCTGGTCACCAGCGCGGAATTACGGCGCAACCTGGTTTGTACTTCCTCGGGCTGCCATGGTTATACACCTGGGGGTCGGGACGTTTCTCAGGCGTAGCGCGAGACGCCGAGTATCTGGTGCAGCACATCATCGAAAGTGCGATTGAAGGCAGCTTGCCGCAACGACGTGTGGCGGCAGGGTAAGTGTTGCTGCCAACCCATCCGCTGGCACTGACAGGCGGGTGGGTTGCAATTTCTCATTTAAAAGTCGCCACCTCGCCAGGGCCGTTCAATTCAAGTGGAAAGTGGTTGCTCCGGCTTCTTCTTGAGCCTGTAGGCAAGCGCCGGCCGAGTCATGCCCAGCAGTCGCGCAGCTTCCGAGACATTTTGCCCGGCGCGTTCCATGGCTCCTTGCAGGAGTTGCTCTTCCATGTTTTCCAGGCTCACCCCGAGATCAAGCAATCGGCTCACCCACTCATCCGACGGCTCCAGCTTCTGGCTGATCAAATCTCCTTCGCTCGACAGGCCAATGCTATAAGCCTCGTCGGACTGGTGCGGGAATAGGGCCTCGACAGAAATACTCTGGTTGTTATCGGTAATGATCACGCCACGCTCGATCAGATTCTCCAGTTCGCGGATATTGCCTGGCCAGTCGTAGCGCAAGCAGGCCTCGAGGGCACGATCGGAAAGGCCGAGGGTTTTTTTCTGATAGCTCAGGTGCAGCTTTTCAAGGAAGTGCTCGATCAGCAGCGGGATGTCTTCGCGACGATCGCGCAGCGCGGGAACCCGCACGGGGTAGACGTTCAATCGGTAGTAAAGGTCGGCACGAAAACGGCCTTCTTTCACCGCCTGGCCGAGGTCTTCGTGAGTCGCACCGATGACGCGCACATCGACCTTGCGTGTCTGGTTATCACCAACGCGTTCAAGCTCACCCTCCTGCAACACCCGCAGCAGACTGGCCTGGGCCCGAGGGGTCAGTTCGATGATTTCATCGAGAAACAATGTGCCGCCATGTGCACGTTCAAAACGCCCCATGCGTGATTGCTGAGCTCCGGTGTAGGCACCTTTTTCGACGCCAAACAACTCTGCTTCAATCAGGTCTGGAGAAATGGCTGCGCAGTTCAGAGCAATGAACGGGCCGCCGGCGCGCTCACTTCGCAGGTGCAGACTGCGAGCGATGACTTCCTTGCCGACACCGGTTTCACCCAGTAGCAACACCGAGGCTTTACCGGGGGCAACCTTGTCTATCAGCTCGCAGGTCTTGCGGTAAACCGCCGAGCGACCGATGCCGTAAAACTGGCCAGCGTCGAGCTGCAGACGCTGGTTCATGTTCTCGACTTGAAGCTGCAAGGTGTGCAGTTCGTCGAGGATCGAATCACTCTGGAAGTAGCGCATGAACGCTTCGGCATCCTCCCATTCCTCAGCAGGTTTGCCGATGATCCGACAGATTTTGTCACCACATCCCCGGCAGCTCACTTCCTTGTAAATAATCTGCCGGCCAATGAAAAACGATGAGTAGCTGATCGCGTAGCCCAGGAGCATCCAGCAAATCGGCTGATCCGAATGCAGCTGTTCACTCTGGTGGTTTTCAACTTCAAAAGAGTCGATCCACTCGATGTCGGCGTAAAACTTTCCAGCCTCGATATCGATGTCCATTTTCAACGGACGGACATTGACCATGCCCTTGAGGGAGTGCAATTGAGGGCCGATCAGAAACATATCGATGTCACTGGCGTTGGGTCGTAGCTTTCGTGCCAGCTCTGCGTCTTTCAAGCCGGACTGATAGCCCAGCCGAAGGAAAAAGCCCTTGGCACGCTCTTCGCCGATCATCTCGATCAGTTCCCGACGAAACGATGCCATCGACGACACCTGCATCAGCAACATGCGTTGTTCATCAAGCCAGATCTTTCCTTCGCTGCCGAGGAAATGAACTCGGTCGGTCAGGTCCTTGAGCTGCGCAGAATGCTCAGAGGCCCGGTATTTCATGGTCATGCAAACACACCCCTATGTTTTTTTGTTGGTGGGGATGACGAGGGCCTTGCGCCTAGGCTGGGGCGTAATCGAGGCACCGTGTCAGAACGCTCGCAGGGCTTGCTTGCGTTGAAAACTCCTATATAGAACGTCCCGAATTTCACCTGAAAGTCAATTGGATATTCAGCGAGTCGTTGCTGGATTCCGGGCAAAACGCTAATGACGGATTGGGCGACGATCGGACGGTGCGTGGCTGATTGGTCATTTGCGTGATTCGCTCGTCCGGGATTGATCAAATGATCAAATCGTCGAAAGAGATCCCTCTGCAAAAACGTCTATCCCGACCACTTCCTGGCGCCGACGGATTTTTTAACCAATTGTTTTAATTGGTTTTTAAAAAATTAATCAGCTGTCCCTCCGGCACTGGCACTGCTGTTGCTCTGTACCTCTGCATAACAACAGGGGAGTACCCGAGCATGAATTCATCTGGCAGCACCTTCGATCAAATGCCGCGGTACGTGCGAGTCCGCAGTGAGCCAGACGACGCCTTTGTCGAATTCGATTTCGCCATCGGTTATCCCGAGCTGTATGTCGAGCTGGTTATGCCCCATCAAGCCTTCAAGCAGTTCTGTGAAGCCCACCACGTCCAGCACATGGACGCGCAAATGTCCCGGGACCTCGACGCCGATGCGCAGAAGTGGCGTTACGGCGAAACCCGTGGCGTCGAAGCCGTAAAAGACCCCCAACAATAATTACAGGAGGCCATGCCATGAGTGTCGAGATCAAGACGACAACCGTCGAGACGATCCGCAACACCTTCAGCCACACCCGTCGCCGGTTTGGCGACAAGGTTGCCAGCCGTTATCAGGAAGCCAGTTTCGACCTGGAGTCCGCGACCAATTTCCATTACCGGCCGCTCTGGCAGCCGGACAAACTGCTCAACGATGCGACGCGTACTGCGGTGGTCATGGCTGATTGGTACGCCGTCACCGACCCGCGCCAGTACTACTACGGCGCCTATGTCCAGGCTCGGGCCAAGATGCAGGAAAACGCCGAGCATGATTACGCATTCTGCGAAAAGCGCGACATGCTCGCCGGCCTTGACGCCCGGAACGTAGAGTTGATCAGCAAGCTGTTGTTGCCGCTGCGCCACGCGGAAATGGGCGCCAACATGAACAACAGCAACATTGCCGCCGACGGCTTTGGTACCAGCGTCACGCAAATGCACATGTTCCATGCCATGGACCGGCTGGGCATCGCCCAGTACCTGTCGCGGATCGGTCTGATGCTCGATGACGGCGATGTCTTGCTGCTGGCCCAGGCCAAGCAACAGTGGTTGAACGACCCGGCATGGCAAGGCCTGCGCCGCTATGTCGAAGACACCCTGGTGGTACGCGACTGGTTCGAATTGACCGTCGCGCAGAACCTGGTCAGCGACGGCCTGGTGTACCCGCTGCTGTTCCACAAACTCGATGAGCAACTGTCGGCCAACGGTGCCGGTCAGGTCGGCATGCTGACTGAGTTCATGCGTCTGTGGTTCGCCGAAAGCCAGCGCTGGGTCGATGCCTTGCTCAAGACCGTGATCAACGAAAACCCAGCCAACAAGGCCCTCGTGCAAGGGTGGGTCGATCAGTGGAGTGCCCGTTCCGTGGCGGCGCTGCAGCCCTTGGCGGCAATGAGTCTTGATGCGTCGGCGCTGGATGCCGTCTGCACCGAATTCAGCGCCCGCCTGAAGAAAATCGGCCTGACAGGAGCCAACGCATGACTTCCCTCGTTTACATGAACCTGCAAGACACCGACTACGCGCGCTCGATCGTCGAGGCGATTATCCAGGACAACCCGCATGCGGAGATCCAGCACCAGCCGTCGATGATCCGCATCGAGGCCAAGGGCCGACTCGACATTCATCGCGAAACCGTCGAGCAACTGACCGGCAGCACTTGGGACATCCAGGAAATGCTGATGTACGTCATCACCCTCGGTGGCAACGTCGTGGAAGAGGACGACAGCTTCTCGCTCTACTGGAACAACTGATCGCCGGTTTCAAGCCAGGGTTTGATCCACAACAAGAATTCGGGAGCGCCATCATGGCCGTGAAAAAACGCCTTAATGCCAAAGAAAAATACCGCTGCATGACCCGTGACCTGGACTGGGAGCCGAGCTACCAGACCCACGAGGACATTTACCCGCACGAACGTTTTGAAGGGATCAAGATCACCGATTGGGACAAGTGGGAAGATCCGTTCCGCCTGACCATGGACACCTACTGGAAATACCAGGCCGAGAAAGAGAAAAAGCTCTACGCGATCTTCGATGCGTTCTCGCAAAACAATGGCCATACCACACTGTCGGACGCCCGTTACGTCAACGCATTGAAGCTGTTCCTGTCAGGCGTCACGCCGCTGGAATACCAGGCCTATCAAGGCTTCGCCCGAGTCGGTCGGCAATTCAGCGGTGCCGGTGCGCGCATCGCCTGCCAGATGCAGGCCATCGATGAACTGCGCCATGTGCAGACGCAGATTCATGCGATGAGCCACTACAACAAGCACTTCAACGGCCTGCATGATTTCGCTCATATGCACGACCGGGTGTGGTTTCTCTCGGTGCCCAAGTCGTTTTTCGAAGATGCGCGTACGGCCGGTCCGTTCGAGTTCCTCACGGCGATCTCGTTTTCGTTCGAGTACGTGCTGACCAACTTGCTGTTCGTGCCGTTCATGTCCGGCGCAGCGTTCAACGGCGATATGGCCACGGTGACCTTTGGCTTCTCCGCGCAGTCCGACGAGGCCCGGCACATGACCCTGGGGCTGGAGGTGATCAAGTTCCTTCTGGAGCAGCACGAAGACAACGTGCCGATCATCCAGCGCTGGATCGACAAGTGGTTCTGGCGCGGTTACCGCCTGCTGACCCTGGTCGGGATGATGATGGACTACATGCTGCCCAACAAAGTGATGTCCTGGTCCGAAGCCTGGGGCGTGTATTTCGAAGAGGCGGGCGGGGCGCTGTTCAAAGACCTGGAGCGCTACGGCATTCGTCCACCCAAGCATGTCGAAGAAGCCAATATCGCCAAGGATCATGTCAGTCATCAGGCCTGGTCGATTTTCTACCAGTACAGCCAGGCGACCAACTTCCACACCTGGATGCCGACCGACGAGGAGCTGGACTGGCTTTCGGAAAAGTACCCGGACACCTTCGACAAGATCTACCGCCCGCGCTTCGAGCATTGGCGTGCGCTGCAAGAGAAGGGTGAACGGTTCTACAACCCGACCCTGCCGATGCTGTGCCAGATCTGCCAGATCCCGCTGTCGTTCGGCGAGCCGGATGACCAGACCACACTCAGCCATCGCAGTGCCGAGCACGAAGGCGAGCGCTATCACTTCTGCTCGCAGGGTTGCTGCGACATTTTCGAGTACGAGCCAACCAAGTACATCCAGGCCTGGTTGCCGGTGCACCAGATTCTGCAAGGCAACTGCGGTGGCGGCGATGTCGAGTCGGTGGTGCGCGACTACTACAACATCAATCCCGGTCAGGACAACTTCGAATACCTGGGCTCGACCGAGCATCGACGCTGGCAGGACTGGCACCCGAACGATCGCAACAGCGCGCCTTCAACGCCCGTTGACCCGGACCTGCTCAAGACCGGCTGACGCTTTGTGCGCAAGCGGGCCCTGTGGGTCCGCTTCAAACCCACATTACAAGAAGGACAAGATCATGCCCGTGACTTCCATCGGGGCCTATGAGGCCCAACCCCTGGATCGCCAGGAAAACTTTCATGGCCTGCAACTGGTGTACCTGTGCTGGGAAAAACACCTGATGTTTTGTGCGCCGTTTACCTTTCCGCTGCCACCTTCGATGCCGTTCGCCGACTTCATCGAGCAAGTGGTCAAGCCCTCGATTTCCCAGCACCCGGACGCATCGAAGGTTGATTTCAGCCAGGCAGTGTGGCGCCTGAACGATCAGCCATTTGCTCCAGACAACAGCGCGAGCCTGATCGCCAACGGCATCGACCACAAGAGCTTGCTGCATCTCAATACCCCTGGCTTGAACGGCATTGCCGGCAGCTTCAATTGAGGACACGGTGATGAGCTACCAAGTAACCATCGAACCCACGGGCGAACAAATTGAAGTGGAGGAGGGCCAGACCATCCTCCAGGCGGCATTGCGCCAAGGCGTCTGGCTGCCCTTCGCCTGCGGCCATGGCACCTGCGCTACCTGCAAAGTCCAGGTTCTTGAAGGAGAGGCGGACCTGGGCGCGGCCTCGTCTTTTGCGCTGATGGACATCGAGCGTGACGAAGGCAAGGTTCTGGCGTGCTGTGCGATTCCGCAAAGCGATATGGTGATCGAGGCGGATATCGACGCCGACCCGGATTTTCTCGGGCATCCGGTCGAAGATTACCGCGCCGTAGTCAGTGCGCTGGTGGATTTGTCGCCCACCATCAAGGGCGTGCACCTCAAGCTTGATCGGCCGATGGCGTTCCAGGCCGGGCAGTACATCAATCTGCAATTACCCGGGGTTGAAGGCACGCGGGCATTTTCGTTGGCCAACCCGCCGAGCCGCGCCGATGAAGTCGAATTGCACGTGCGCCGGGTCGACGGCGGACTGGCCACCGGCAAGATTCACGATGACTTGAAGGTCGGTGACGCGGTGGAGCTGTCCGGTCCGTATGGGCAGTTCTTCGTGCGCACCTCGCAAAGCGGCGATTTGATGTTCATCGCTGGAGGCTCGGGCTTGTCGAGCCCGCAATCGATGATTCTCGACCTGCTGGAGACGGGCGATACCCGCCAGATCGTGCTGTTCCAGGGCGCGCGCAACCGGGCCGAGCTCTATAACCATGAGCTGTTCGAGGCGTTGGCGCGCGACCACGCCAACTTCACTTATGTGCCCGCGCTCAGCCAAGCGGTGGAGGATGACGAGTGGACCGGCTTCAAAGGCTACGTGCATGACGCCGCAAAACAGCATTTCGAGGGGCGCTTCAGCAGTCGTAAAGCCTACTTGTGTGGTCCGCCGGTGATGATCGATTCGGCGATCACGTGCCTGATGCAAGGGCGTCTGTTTGAGCGCGACATCTTCATGGAGCGTTTCTACAGCGCCGCCGATGGTGGCAGCGAAACCACCCGTTCTGCGCTGTTCAAACGCATCTGAGTTCACCCGCAACACCCTGCCAGCCCTGGCTGACCTCCCGACGGTCGGCAGGGCGTCGGCTGCCTAAAAAAACAACAAAAGGTCAAAAACCTATGAAAGCTGTATCTCGAACAACGCGTGCGAATCATCTGTTCCGTGCTGGATTGAGCCTGCTGGCAGCGGCCAGTGCTGGCGTGCAAGCCACCGAAGGCGGTGGATCTTCATACCCGATGGGGGCAGAAAACTACATGTCCGGCGCCATGCCGCCACCGGGCTTGTATTCACAGTTCTACGTCGGGCACTACGAAGCCGATTCACTGCGCGGCAATCATGGCGAGAAAGTGCCGGTGGACTTCAGGGTAAGGGCCAACTCAGTGGCACCCCGCTTGATCTGGGTCACCGAGCAGCAGGTGCTGGGAGGAAGCCTGGCCTTCCACGCCATCGTGCCGCTGGTGGATCTCAAGGTTGAACTCAACGGTCAGTCGCAGAGTAAACAGGGATTGGGCGACATCATATTCGGGCCGGCGCTCGGCTACCATTACAGCGAAAAATTACACAGTATTTTCGCCCTGGATTTCATTGCGCCATCAGGTGAATACAATCGCGGTGACCTGGCGAACATCGGACGCAATTACTGGGTCGTCGAGCCGGTGGTGGCCGTGTCCTACGTCGACCCGAACGGGCTCAATGTCGATGCCAAAATCATGTATGACTTCAACGAGCGCAATAACGCGACCGACTACCTTTCCGGTTCCGAGCTGCACGCCGATTACGCAGTCGGTTGGGGCTTGGGCAACGGCTGGGTGATCGGCGTGGGGGGCTACGTGGATTACCAGACCACAAACGACCGGCAAAACGGTGAAACGGTCAAAGACAATAAGGGCAGGGCGATAGCGATCGGTCCGTCGGTGAAATATACGAGCGATAAAGGCTGGTTTTTAACCGCCAAGTGGGAGCAGGAGACCCAGGTGCGTAACCGCGCGGAAGGTAATGCCTACTGGATGAAATTGACCGTCCCTTTTTAACCCTGTATGCCCAGCCCACCGGGCTGGGTACCTTAAACTCTTGAGCTGTTGAACGAGAAACAGGTAACTGTCTGTATTCCCGCCCGTCACCCCGCCTGGATACCCACCCCGCAGAATCGGCACTAACCCGTAGATGCGTTGTCAGTTATTGGCGCCTGTAGCGACGAGGACCGTCTCTGATAGCCGCACGTCTGACTGCATTTAGTGTTTCTCTTTTGGCAAAGCGCTCGCGATGGATTGCGTCCTGGACCGACTAATCCTTATACGAGCGAGTTTCCATGGGTTTGCTTCTTGATCCGCGTCATGACATTGATGCCGCTTTACTCAGCTATCGCCGGGTGTTCTGGTCGTTGGCGCTGTTCAGCGGCGTGATCAACCTGCTGGTGCTGGTGCCCTCGCTCTACATGATGCAGGTGTACGACCGGGTTCTCACCAGCCGCAACGAAACCACCTTGTTCATGCTCACCTTGATCGCCCTTGGACTGTTCATGTTCAGTGCGCTGATCGAGTGGGTACGCGGCGAGGTGATGATCCGCATGAGCGCGGGGCTGGACGATGCCTTGGGCGAGCGGATTTTCGACGCCGCCTTCGCCCGCAGCCTGCGCGAGCACAACGCCAACCCGGCGCAGGTGCTGATCGATCTGGCGACGCTGCGGCAGTTGATCACCGGCCAAGGCCTGATTGCGTTGCTCGATGCGCCTTGGTTGCCGATTTTTCTGCTGGTGGCGTTCATTTTTCACCCCTGGTTCGGCGTGCTGACGCTGGTGCTGGCCCTGGTGCTGATCGGTCTGGCACTGTGGGGCGAGCTGGCGACCCGGACGCGTCTGGGCGAAGCCAATCGACTGAGCGTGCAGTCGTCGATTTACGTCAACAGCACGTTCCAGAATGCCGAAGTCATCCAGGCCTTGGGCATGCTCGGGCCATTGCGTCAACGCTGGAGCCTGCTGCAGCAACGCATCGTTGCCGCCCAGGCGCATGCCAGTGACCGTAGCGCGCGTATCACTTCGGCGACCCGTTTCGTGCGCATCTCCGGGCAATCGCTGGCCCTCGGCCTGGGCGCGTTGCTGGTGCTCGAAGGTCAGTTGTCGGCGGGCATGATGATCGCGATGTCGCTGCTATTGGGACGCGCCCTGGCGCCCGTGGAAATAGCCATTGGCTCGTGGAAGCAATTCAACTCTGGCCGCCAAAGTTACCAGCGCCTGAGCCAACTCCTTGCCCAGCACCCGCGCGACCGTCTGCGCATGCCATTGCCGCCGCCCACCGGCGCGGTGCGTCTGGAGCAGGTGCATGTTGGGCCGCCCGGAGCCGTGCAACCGATCCTGCGGGGAATCAATTTCAGCCTGGTCAAAGGTGACGTGCTCGCCGTCGTCGGCCCCAGCGCCAGCGGCAAATCCACGCTGGCCAGGGCGATGGTCGGGGTCTGGCCGGCCATGGGCGGATCGGTGCGCCTCGACGACGCCGAGATCAGTCAATGGTCTCACGACGCCTTGGGCCCGTACCTCGGCTACCTGCCGCAGGACATCGAGCTGTTCGACGGCAGTGTGGCCGACAACATTGCCCGCTTCGGTGAACAGGACGCCGACAAGATCATCGCCGCCGGCCGTCACGCGGGCATTCACGAAATGATCCTGAGATTTCCCAAGGGTTACGACACGCCGCTCGGCCCCGGCGGGCTTGGATTGTCCGGCGGACAGAAGCAGCGCCTTGGCCTGGCTCGCGCACTCTATGGGCTCCCGTCGCTGATCGTGCTCGATGAGCCCAACTCCAATCTCGATGAAGCCGGCGAAGTGGCACTGGTTCAGGCTATCAGTGCGCTAAAGGCGGCTGGCAGCACCGTGGTGCTGATTACCCATCGGCCTAATGTGCTGGCGGTGGTCGATCACATCCTGGTGCTCAAGGACGGCACTCAACACGCATTCGGTCCACGGGACCGGGTGCTCAAGGCATTGATCCCGGGGCCAAAACCGGCAGCGGTCAAGGAGACTGGCGAAGATGCATGATCTGACCCCCGGGAAACCAGCGTACAGCGAGCAGAGGCCGAGCGTACGCGGCAACGCAACACCGCCCGGCGCCAATACCGACGCGGTGAGTGCGGCACGTTATGGCGTGGGATTCCTGGTCCTGGCGCTCGGCGGTTTCCTGCTTTGGGCGTGTCTGGCGCCGCTCGACCAAGGTGTTGTGGGCAGCGGCACCGTTGTGGTGGCGGGCGAACGCAAAGCGGTGCAGTCGTTGGTCGGCGGCGTGGTGGAAAAGCTGCTGGTCAGCGACGGCGACCGCGTTACCCAAGGGCAGTTGCTGGTGCAGCTCAACACGGTGCAAGCGCAGTCACAACTGGACGTGACCCGGGGCAAGCTGCTCAACGATCGCAGCGTCGAGGCTCGTTTGATTGCCGAGCGCCTGGGCTCAGCCGAGATCCAATGGCCCGCTGAACTGCTGGAACACGCCGAGGAGCCGAGGGTCAAGGCCGCCATGGCATTGCAGAGCCAGTTGTTTGCGACCCGTCGCGCAGAACTGGGCAGCCGCTTGCAGATCATCGAACACGAAGCCGCAGCGTTGCAGCAGCAATTGCTCGGCTATGAAGGCGTCAAACGCAACTACGACACGCAGATGCGCTTCCAGCAGCAGGAGCTGGAAGGCCTGCGTGATTTGGCGCGCGAGGGCTACGTACCACGCAACAAACTCTTCGAGGCCGAGCGCAACGCCGCCCAATTGGCCGGGCAGATTGCCTCAGGGGTGGGCGATGTCGGCAGGACTCGCCAATCGATCAATGAAAGTCGGCTAAAGGCCTTGCAGGCACAGCAGGAATTTCGCCGCGATGCTGAAATCCAGCTCAGTGAAGTGTCTGCCGAGGCGTCAGGTTTTGCCGACCAGATCCATGCTTTTCAGTTTGAAGTCGACAACGGTGCGATCCGTGCGCCAGCGTCCGGACAGGTCATGGACGTAAGCATTCACACAGTCGGCGGCGTTGCGCAGGCCGGTCAAACCCTGATGCAGGTGGTGCCGCTGGATGCGCCGATGGCGATCACCGCGCGTTTCGAGCCGTTGATGGCCAACAAGTTGCGTCCGGGGTTGCCGGTGCATGTGCATTTCACGGCGCTGCAACGGGTGGATACCCCGACCGTCATCGGCACGGTCACCACAGTGTCGGCGGACCAGTTGATCAATGAACAGACTCACCAGCCGTACTTTTCCGCCAAGGTCGAAATTCCCGCCGACACCGTGGCCTCGCTACAGGCCGCTGGCCTGCTGGTGCGTCCCGGCATGCTGGCTGATGTGACGGTAGTCACGGGGGAGCGCACCTTGATGAACTACCTGATGAAACCCTTACGCGAACGCTTGCTCGCAGCCTTCAAAGAGGAATGAGCATGACCGTACGGTTCCGTTATAGCGCCCGCCTGTTGCTGAGTCTGTGTACCGGTTGGGGGGCGATGAGTTCTGTGTGGGCGAACCAGGAAGCGCTGAGCCTGACCGCCGCGTACGATGCCTCGCGCATCAACGACCCGACCGTGCAATCGGCCGCCCATGCCTATGATGCGTCGACGCACGAAGAGGCGATTGGCCGCGGCGGCCTCTATCCGCAAGTGTCGCTGACGTCGCGCTATGGCTACGGCGGTCGTACCGATGGCGGCAGCGACACCAGCTATGTCAACAGTAACGATTACCAAGCGAACAACGTCACCCTGGCGGCGCAACAACCGCTCTACGACAAAGGGCGCTGGGCGGCGTATCAGGAGGGCAAGGCCCGGGGGCAGTTGGGTTCGCAGTTATTCGACGTTGCCGGCCAGACCCTATATGACAGGGTTGCCAAAAGCTATTTCGATGTCGCCCGGGCCGAGAACGAGATCAAGTTGATCGCCCAGCAAAAGACCGCCATCAATGGGTTGGTGACGCAGAGCAAAAAGCTTTATCAGGGCGGGCAGGGCGCGATCACCGATATTGATGAAGCCCAGGCGCGACTCGATCTTGTCGAAGCCCAGGAGGCTGAAGCCCAGGCTCGTCGCGTGGCTGCGCTGCGGGCGTTGTCCGGTCGCGCCAGTGTGGCCATCGAAGACATCCAGTCGATGCGCGAAGAACTTCCCTCCGGCAACCCGATTCCGCCGGAGCGGGATTTGCCGTACTGGACTGCAATTGCCCATGATGCCAACCCCGAGCTGGCAGCCCGGCTGGCGGCGGTGAAAGTCGCCGAAGCGCAGGCCGATAGCCAGCGCGCCGGGCATTATCCGACATTGTCGCTGACCACCCAGCTCAGCCGCCAGGAAACCCGTCAGTATCAGGAACAAGACCCGCGCCAGGACTCGTACTACGTGGGGGTTCAGCTGGAAATTCCGTTGTATCGCGGCGGTGCAGTACGCGCCTCTGTGGCGAAGGCTGAAGCGCAAGTGGCCGGTGCCCAGTCCGACTACGACGTACAGCGCCAACAATTGGCCGAAGACATCGAGACCGACTATCTGGGCGTGGTAGCCGGATTCGCCAAAAGCAAGGCGATGCTGCGGGCGGTGGAGTCCAATCAGCGAGCGCTGACTTCGACGGAAAAAGGTTTCCAGGGGGGAGTTCGATCGACGGTGGATATTCTTGATGCACAGCAGCGGGTGTTCCAGGCGCGTCGAGACCTGCTCAACACCAAGCTCGACATGCTGCAAAGCTATGTCAGCCTGCACACCCACACCGGCCAGATGAACCGTGCGGTGCTGGAACAGGTGCAAAATCTGTTCTGAGGAATGAAGAGGGGGAGGGATTGATGCCGGTCTTTGACCCTAATCCTGTGAGAACGGGGTTGCTCAGGAAAGCGGTGGGTCAGTTTGTATCCAGGCTGGATGTGCCGCCGCCATCGCGAGCAGCCTCACTCCCACATTTTGATCTGTGGCTGTCCTCGATTTCCCGAGCGCTGCAAACCGCTGTGGGAGCGAGCCTGCTCGCGATAGCTGTGGGTCGGCTTGCATCCACGCTGGATGTGCCGCAGTCATCGCGAGCAGGCTCACTCCCACATTGTGATCTGTGGTTGTCCTCGAATTTCCGAGCGCTGCAACCCTCTGTGGGAGCGAGCTTGCTCGCGATAGCGGTGGGTCAGTCAGCATCCATGCTGGATAGGCCACCGTCATCGCGGGCCGGCTCGCTCCCTCCGGTTGTGGATTGCCTCAGGCGGTGAAATCGCTGGCGTGCAGATCCTTGACGCCTACCAGTTGAATTTCGAACTCAGGGGTGGCGTCGGCGTTGACGCTGCCGTAGAGAATGCCGTCGGCAAAGCGCAGTTGGCCGGTGGCGTTGGCAGGGTCGAAGGCATTGCTGCCGATGAAGGTGAAGGCGTCAACAGCGGCGGTCAGCGGGTTGGCGTCCAGGCCGGTGAAATCCAGATGGTCGCTTTCGATGCTCTTGAAGCCGTTGATCACATCGCGCGAAGCACCGACGCCCATGTCCGACAGTGCACCAAACGCGTAGGTGTCCGCGCCAGTGCCACCGGTGAGAGTGTCGGTGCCTGCACCGCCGATCAATCGGTCATCGCCCGAACCGCCCACCAACGTGTCGTTGCCCGCGCCACCGTTCAGTATGTTCGCAGCGCTGTTGCCCAACAGGCTGTCGGCATAGGCACTTCCCGTCAGGTTTTCGAAGAACTTCAAGGTGTCGAGCCCGGAGCCACCGGTGTCTTGTTGCGCTGACGTCGAGAGGCTGACGGTAACGCCGGACAGGGCGCGTTCAAAAGACACGGTGTCATTGCCCTCGCGCCCGTCCAGCACATTGTTGCCGGCTCCGGCGAACAGCGTGTTGTCCAGCGCGTTGCCCGTGCCATTGGCGGCGCCGGCGCTATCGATGTACAGATTCTCGACGTTGGCGCCGAGGGTAAAGGCCACCAAGCTGCTGTGTACGCTGTCGATCCCTCCCGGCACTGCATTGCTGTTGGTCTCGATTACGGTGTCGTTGGCGTTATCGACATAGTAAGTGTCGTTGCCATCGCCGCCGCTCATGCTGTCGGCCCCTGCGGCACCATTGAGCACGTTGGCGGCGGCATTGCCGGTGATGAAGTTGCGCAGCTCATTGCCGGTGCCATTGATGTCCGACACGCCGGTGAGTACCAGATTTTCGAGATTGGCACCCAAGGTCCAGCTGACCGAGGCTTGCACCGTATCGATCTGCGAAGGCGAGGTGTTGGTTTCCACCACGCTGTCGGCCGCGTTGTCGACCACATAGATGTCGTTGCCATCGCCACCGGTCATGGAGTCGGCGCCCAGGTCGCCATCGAGTGTGTCGTTGCCCGAGCTGCCCACCAGGGTATCGGCCTGGTCGGTGCCGGAGATCATCCCGCCCTGGTTCTGAGCGTTGTCGAAAATGTCCTGCACGCTGTTGTTGTCGTTGGCGTTGCCTTGAAAACCAAGGTCGCCGGCGATGTAGTCGGCCAGACGTTGGCCAACGATTTCCGCCGATTCCTCGTGCAGGTGCCAGACGTCGTCGGGATACACCAGCGGATCGACTTCATAACGCAAGGGCAGGTCGGTGTAGTCCACCGCCAGCTTGACGTCGGCGCGCTCGGCGGCGATTTCCTCCTGGACGGCGCGGACATAGCCAACCCCCTCGACGATCGAGGCAATCTTTTCTGCCGAATAACCCCGGGCACTCGCCGCATCCTCCTGGTAGTGACCGGTTTCCATCATGTACACGCTGAAATTGCCGAACTGGGCATGCAGGTAATCAAACACGTTCAGGGTCGCGGCCTTATAGGCTGCGGCTGCCGCTGTTTTGTCCGTGGCGCGGCCGATCTCCTGGGCGGCTTCCTCGCCCTGGCCCCAGATGATGCCCATGGTGACGTTATCGATCGATTTCAGTTCAGTGAGCTGGTCTCCCAGCAACGCGACTGCACGCAACAACGCAGGCCCGGGTTGGTTGGTGTCGGTCAACCACCAGCACAAATTGAGTTCCTCGGCGCCCATGGTCGACAGGCCGTTCACCGTGCTGCCACCCACCGCGATGTCGATGCCATTGCCGTCGGCATCGGTGAATTGGCTGCGCACGTCGTAGGTGGTGTAGCGGTCGAGGTCGTTGACCAGCATCGAGGTGCCGGACTGATTGTCGTCCTCCGTCATGCGCAGCAGGCGCGCGTTGGATTGTCCGAGGGTGGGCAGGTAGAGGATGTCCTGTTGCGCGCGCTCGCCGAACACGAAGTCGCTGGCGGTCAGGGTGTTTAGGTAGTTGCCGTTGAGGGCGATTTCAAAACGGTTGCCATCGGCATCCGCATCGGCTGACTTGACGTAGGTCTTGTCGCCGGCTGCGTTGAGGGTCATGTACAGCGTGTGATTGCTGCCATCACCGAGGCCGAGAAAGCCCAGGCCCGACACATCGATCTTGTCGACGCCTGCGGTGAAGTCGTAAATCGTGTCGGTGGCCGTGATGCCGCCGGCGTCGTAGTCGCGATAGCTGTCGAGCGAGTCGCTGTAGCGGAAGGTATCGGCCCCGTCGCCGCCGTACAGCGAATCGCGTCCGGCGCCGCCGTCGATGATGTCTGCGCCAGCGCCAGCCTTGATCGTGTCGTTGCCACCGAGGCCGAGGATCAGGTCCGTACCCGCCGTGCCGTTAAGGGTATCGGCGTTACTGGTGCCGGCGATGGTGTTGGCAGGGGCATCAGCCACCACCAGGGCGAAGCTGTCGCTGACCGAGGCACCTGAAGGATCGGTGGCCTTGACCAATACGTTGTAATTGCCGGACGCCGTGCTGATCGGCGTGCCGGCGAACGTCAGGCTGGTGGCGTTGAAACTCAGCCAGTCGGGCAGGGCGCTGCCGTCGGCAAGGGTCGCGGAATAGACCAACGCATCCTGATTCGCATCGGTGAAGCTGTCATGAGTCACGGTGTATTGGAACGGTGTGCTTTCGGTGGCGTTCTGGTCGAGCAGGGGAATGGCGACCACCGGCGCTGCATTGCTCGGCGTGTTCTGGTCGGCGAAGACAAAATGACTCGCCGTCAGGCTGCTCACCAGGTTGCCCGCCAACGACAACTCGAAACGGTTGCCGTTGGCGTCGGCGGTGAGATCCTTGAGGTAGGTGCGGTTGCTCGATGCGCTGTAAGTCACTTGCAGCGTGCCATTCAGGCCATTGCCCAGGCCGGTGTAGCCGAGCGTCGAGACATCGATCTTGTCCGCTGTCACGTCGAAATCGAGGATCTGGTCACTGACGCTGGCGGAGCTGGTGCGGTAGCTGTCGAGTGTTGAGGTGTAGCGGAACACATCGGCACCTGCACCGCCGGTGAGCTTATCGGCCCCGGCGCCGCCGACCAAAATGTCATTCCCCGCGCCGCCATTAAGCGTGTCGTTACCGGCGCCACCAAATAGTTGTTCGTTGGCAGAGGTGCCGGTCAGCGTGTCGTTGTTCGGCGTGCCATTGATCACCGTGGGTGAGGCTGGCACGTCCTGCACCGCGAGGGTAAAGCTGTCGCTGACCGTGGCGTTGCTACCGTCACTCGCGGAGACCTGAATGGAGTAAGTGCCCGACGCGGTGTCGCTGGGTGTGCCGCTGAACGCGCGAGTGGCAGCATCGAATGTCAGCCAGCCGGGCAGGGCGCTGCCATCGGCCAGTTTGGCGCTGTAGCTGAGGCTGTCGTTGTCCGGATCGGTGAAGCTGGTGGCCGGAACGACATAGCTGAACGGCGTACTTTCGGTCGCGTTCTGATCCAGCAGCGGCGTGGCCAGCACGGGAGCGTGGTTAGTCGCAGGCGTGGTGGCGAAGACGAAGTTGGCGTTGGTCAGTTTGTCCAGGTAGTTGCCGCTCAGCGTCACTTCGAAGCGATTGCCATCGGCGTCGGCATTCAGTGACTTGATGTACGTCTTGGTGCCGGCACTGTTGAGCGCCAGGTACACCGTGTTGTTCTTGCCATCTCCCAGGCCGGTAAAACCGATGGCCGAGAGGTCGATCTTGTCGGCGCTGATATCGAAATCAGTGATCACGTCGCTAAGGTTGGCGCCGCCAGTATTGTAGTTGCGGTAACTGTCCAGGCGGCTGGAGAACACAAACGTGTCCGCTCCGGCGCCACCGGAAAGGCTGTCCATGCCCGCGCCGCCGTCGAGCTTGTCATCGCCGGCGCCGCCACTGAGGCTGTCGTTACCCGCAAGGCCAAGTAACGTGTCGGCCGAATCGCTGCCCAGCAATGAGTCGCTGGCGCTGGTGCCGGTGACCACCCGATTGAAGATGAAGTTACTGGCGGTCAGGGTGCTGGCGAGGTTGCCCGAGAGAATCAACTCGAAGCGATTGCCACTGGCGTCGGCATCGTAGTCCTTGATGTAGGTGCGATCGTTGCTGGCGCTGTAGCTGACCTGCAGCGTGCCGCCACGGCCATTGCCCAGGCCAGTGAAACCGAGGCCGGCGAGGTCGATCTTGTCCTGGGTGACGTCGAAGTCGGTCACGGTGTCATCAAAGCTTGCGGTTGCGTTGCGGTAGCTATCGGACTGAGCGGCAAAACGGAACGTATCGGCGCCGGTCCCGCCGGTGAGTTTGTCGATGCCTGCTCCGCCCACCAGAATATCGCTACCGGCGCCGCCATTGATCGTGTCGTTGCCGGCACCGCCGTAGAAAATCTCGCTGTCGGCGCTGCCCAACAGGGTGTCATTGCCTGCCGTACCTTGCACGGTGGTCATCGGCACCGTGTCGCTGACATAGCTGCCGTCGCCATAGACCAGCGTGGCACTCTTGCTGGTGTGACTGATGGTGTTACCGATGATGGCGTTGCGATCCGTGCCGTCTTCGTTGCGCTCTGCAACACCGTAGGTCGACAGGTTGCTGCCGCTGATGATGTTGCCCTGGATGGTGTTGTCGCTGCCGTTGAAGTACTTGCCGGACACGCCCAGGGTGTCGTCGTAGGACTGGAGAATGATCTCCGGTACCGGGTTGCCCAGGGAGTTGTTGTTGAGCGTGTTGTCGATGATCTCGACGTGGTTGCTGCCGTAGATGCGGACACCGGCGCTGGCATTGTCATGAATGTCGAGGCCGCTGACGGTCACATCGCTGGACAGTTTGATCAGCACCCCTTCGGCACCGTTGCCGTACACCTCGCCACCGGTAATGGTGATGTTGCTGGGGGAGGGGATGTTCTCGCTGCCGCGCTGCACCACGATGCCATTGCCGCCGTTGTTGTAGGCGACGTTATTGGTCAGGGTGAAGTCATGGGTACTGGTAACAACGTTGAAACCATGCCGATCGTTGTCGTAGGCGACGTTGTTTTCAAAGGTGCTGTCGCTCAGGAAGTCAGCGACGAAGCCGTCCAGGCCATTGCCGTGGGACACGCTGTTCTTGATGACCATGTTGACGGTCTGCTCGTGGGGATCGAAACCATACCCGGAGCAATCCTTGATCTCGACACTGTCGAGGGTGACGTTGGAATCGTAGCCTTCTTTGCCGGGAATAAAGCCATTGAACCAACCGTCGATCTTGCCCGTGGTGCTATCGCGGTTGCCATCGATGGTGAGGTTGCTGATGCCGAAGTCGTGGGTTTCCTCGCCATAGGCGGAGCGGATAACCCCCGTGATCTTGGTGTCGGAGCCATCAGCCACCTTGACGTTGGTGGCACCCATGCCGTCGCCGTACAGGTAGACGTTGCTCTTGAGCATCAGGCAGCCATCGGAGGGTTCCACACCCCCCGAAACGATGTACGTGCCGGTCGGCATATACACCTGTCCACCGCCTGCAGCGGCGGCCGCATCAATTGCACTTTGGATTGCCGCCGTGTCGTCGGTGAGGCCATCTCCTTTGGCGCCAAAATTTTGTACGTTAAAAATCATGAGCTTATCTCCGTATCAGGCTTTAATCGCAGAAGGTGCCAATATTCCATCGACGACCACTGTGTTATGACCCAGAGACACGCAAAAGTTTTGACCGCGCATCGGAGATACGTCAATAAACCGATATTACTGATCAGTGGTTATGAAAGAGTTTCACGGAAGAACGTTATTTTGACGCTTTTCGGTAAGCGTAATGCGCTGAAAACGCGGGCTATCACGGAAGCTTGATTTGAATTAGCAGGGCTTTGAGGCCGTTTAAGGGGAGGGAGGTGGGAGTGAGAGGCGGGCTAAAAATCGGTGACAAGATCTGACGGTGGTTTGCTTTGAAATATCTAGAGTAATAGCTCTACTAAATGAACGTTTAGTTTAGCTGTAGTTTTTCGAGCAAATAATTTGCACCTTGGACAGGCTTGAAGTAGCGATTTGCAATCAACGGTGTTGCTAAAACAGACGCCATCACGGGCATGGAGCTCGCAGCTAAGAGCTGTTTAGATTTCAAGGGCGTCGATCCCGGGCAATTTGTTTTCCGAGCTGTTAAACAAGTCGAAATTTAGCCAAGGCCAATTCTTGAGCAGCGGCATTGTCTCTTTGCGTTAATCCATTTATAGCGGAATCTGATAATGAATTCGTCGATACGGGGATATTCGTCGCTGCCGCGAAATGACTATCCGTGAAATCCCTGTGCCAACACCACGTTGAAAGCTGCAGATTTCACACAGCAGCGTGCGCGGAGGCAGATCTGGAATGTCAGTAAAGCCACAAAGAACAGTCATTCACCTAAAAATCTCTATCAGCAAATGAAATGGCGAACTCGGGTTTGGTGAACGACCACGCCAATATAGGCGACATTAGAAGCCTGTAAGTAAGCGCATCAGATTGGTTAGTGCGGAACCACAATGAACGGGTGATGGACCCTCAGCGCATTCGAACCGTACGGGTTACGCAAAAGTACTTTTTGAGGTGGGAACGAATCCATCGATCTACAGATTTATTATCGAGCGCTTTGCCAGGAAGATCTGCGCGCAACCGGGCCCAATTGGAAACATACTGTTACGTGTAATGTATATTATGTTAAATGATGTGTCTGTGCGGAACTTTCTATGCTTGTGCTTGAGGCCACGCTGTCATCGATCCTAAAAAAAGAGAAAAAATCTTTAAATAGAATAATCCATATAAATCAAGCAATTAATATGGGTTTTCTTGCTGAGTAGATGAAGCACGGTCAGAAAAATCCTTATAAAGGATAAAAATCTATACTCGCAAGCCGATTCCTCACACAGGCTAAAGATCCTTAATTAAGATAATTTGGCGTTATTTCTCCTTTATACGAGCATCGAGCGGGCCTACTTGCATTTTCTTTTCATAAAATCAAAGCGCGATATAATTTCCCGAAGGGAAATTGACATTGTTTGAAGCATCATCTCGCCCACATAGCAGTTGCGCTGCACCGTCCTCAAGGTATCGAGTCAGTGCGGACCAACGCTTGAGAGAGTAATCCATAGCTTTGGCGAGAGCTCAGTCTTGCGTAAGAATCGCACTAATTGCATTTGTCAGATCGTCAGTACGGTAAGGATGAACGCTACACTCTCATCTAGGTAACGCAGCACGCCCCTAAGAGACTTTCGTAAGCAGTTTAAGAGGTACACAGCCATGAATGAACCCGACCGTTGGACAGTCAAGTGCCAAGATGCTGCGGACGGTAGCGGTGATGTTATCGTCGATTTGCCCCCAGAGTTGCTTGCGAGATTTAGCTTAAGTATTGGTGACGAATTGACGATAGAGGTAATAGACGGAGTGATCGTCTTGAAACCAATACGTTCTACATCCCTTACGTCCTAAATTATGTCCTTACCACCGCCATGTAATATCCGATAACGCGCAAACCCGGTTGTTGCAGATTGCTAGGGCGTTGCTTAACATCACATCAAGCCGTTTCACTCTCTACCCTGGTTATCACATGCCTGCGTCTCCGATTCCTTTGTTTGACACCTACAATCGTTTTAGAGACCTGAATTTCAGTCGTTTGTCTGATGAGCAGCCTGTTGTCACTCAGTACCTTTTCTCCTTTCCGTCAGAGATAAAGGCTCAAGAGGGTTACTTGGCGGTTCGCGGATTCCTAAAGTCCTATTCAAACAACGAAGCCACGTTCAATTCATACCGTACCCATGTTGAGCGTCTTCTGCTTTGGTCTCTCCTGATAGCCAAGAAGCCACTTCTCGAGCTCAGACGCCACGATTGTGAGAGTTTCCTGGAATTTTGCTTACAACCTCGCCCTGAGTGGATCGGTCCTATCGTTAAATCGAGATTTTCCCGGGTTGGGGGTCGTAAGGCCGCTGAAACTGACACCTACGTTATCAACGACAAATGGCGGCCTTTTAACGTCAAGATCGATAAGCAGATTCGCAAGGTAGCTGCGGAGAACAGTAAAGATGTAGAAGACACAGCGTATAAAATGTCTGCTGGGTCGATGGGCCAGGTGTTTGCCGTTTGTGGCAGTTTTTTTCAGTACACCATCGACGAAGGTCTTACCTCAGAAGCCAATCCAATTCGGTCAGTCAAACAAAAATCCAACTATAAACAGCGCAACACGGTGATGAGTTCCGGAAAGGCGCTGACTCCGCTCCAGTGGAATTATGTTATTGAAACCGCAGAAGTCATGGCCGCAGAGGATCCTAGGCACGAGCGAACGTTATTTATTGTGGCCACCCTCTTCTCTCTCTATCTCCGAATTTCTGATCTCGTCGGTCGGGACAATTGGAAACCTACAATGGGTTCGTTCGAATTCGACGGTGAGAATTGGTGGTTCAACGTCGTGGGTAAGGGTAATAAGTCCGCGAAAGTTAGCGTACGTGACGAATACATCGAAGACTACTTGAAGCGATATCGGACCACCCTCTCCCTTCCGCCGCTGCCGTCTTACAAGGAAAGTACACCACTGGTCACAACGGTCAGAGGTCGGGCTGGCCTGTCAGATCGTTACATTCGTGCCCTCATTCAAATGGTGTTTGATAAATCACTTCAGCGCATGAAGGATGAGGGTCAAACTGACTTAGAAATGGATAAACTTCGTTCTGCGTCCCTGCATTGGCTTCGCCACACTGCGGCTACATTTGACGCGCCGTTCCGCGATATCAAAGATCTTCAAGCAGACTTGCGCCACGAGAGTATGTCAACAACGCAGAACACGTATTACAACGCGCTGGATCAGAATCGTGCCAAATCGGTCAAGGGCCTCGGAATCAAAGACAGGGGTTAGGATTCTGGGATAGTACAAATTACGTTTCTAGGTCTCTCTCCATCTGCAGCTGAGTTTCTTGGATATAGGCCTCCTGCAGCCGTTGACGCTTTTTGAGACGTTTGTTCCCTTCTGGCGTCAAGACCCATGAGCAACCGCTGCGATGGCCAAGACCCGGGCCAATGGACACCTTGCGGAGTACCAGCCTACCTGCGCCAGTGCGTTGAACTTAGCCTGCGCCGACGTGGCGTCGATGCCATCGACATTTACCACCTGCACCGAATTGACCCAAACGTCCCGCTCGACGATCAGGTCGGAGAGCTGGAGCAAATGCGCACGGAGGCTAAAATCAAAGCGCTTGGACTGTCCAAGGCGACCATCGCGCAAGCGGTGGAAGTATCGAAAATTGCTCCAATAGCTGCCATCCAGAATTCTTTCAGTTTGATCAATACCGACTCGGATGACGTTGTGCGATGGTGCGAGAGCAACCACGTTGCCTTCGTGCCCTATGCCCCCTTGGGAACTGGTCGATGCTTGGCAGTAGAAGGCTCCAGGGAACCAGCGAGCCCGGCTCTAGCGCAGGACGCCCTCCGGTGGCGGCTGGATTACTCGCCCGCAATGTTCCCCCTCCCAGGGACATCAAACGCCTCGGGCCTGCTGGAGAACATGAGGGCCGCGGACGCAGACTAGACGACTAGTCACTCATCAACTGGGCTTGGATCAGCCTGAACAGTTCGGCCTGGTAAACCGCGTCATGGAGAGCGTCATGGTCACCTTTCTTGCGAGGGTTGACGATTTTGGCGATTTCACTGGAGCGGGTCTGCTCCCAGGTGCTGCGCGCGGCGCCGAAGTACATCGATTTGATATCCAGAGCCGCGATACCGAAAGGGTTTTCCCCCAGGAAGTAATGGAAGTAATGGTTCACAAATGCCCAGTCGAACGAGGCGTTGAAGCCGACAAATACGGCCCGAGTGCCCTCAGGTGCCACCTGTTCAACCCAAGCCTTGAATTGCTGCATGGCTTCGCGGGGATCTAGCCCTTCGGAACGAAGCTTCTCCAAAGACAACCCTGTAACCTCCAGCGCCTCCGGGACATATCGGTCACTGGTAGGTTTGAGGTAACAGGAGAACGTCTGGGTGTCATCAGATACAAGGCACGCCCCGATCGACAGCATGCTGTATTCCCCGGGGATAGGCCCTGACGCCTCGACATCCACGGAAATGAAAACTTCTGGTGTTGCAGTCATTAGCTACTCCTCGGCAATCAGTCATCGAGTCAGCCCGTTCGCAACTCGATTGCGGTGCGCGGCCGAGGTACATCAGCCGCGCAGGTGCAACAGCACTTACTTGTCTTCCATAACAGGCGAAGGACGCAGTGACTCAATGGAGTCCTTCAAGTCCTTGAACGTCAGCGCGCGATCCGGATAAGCCAGTGCGAGCGCTGCCGGATAGAGACGGGCGCGAAGGTCAGAGTACGTCCATGCCGGCCGCTCGCTACGCTCTCCGGTCAGCGCAGCCAGCTCTTGGAACTGCTTGTCCGTCAAGCGCAACCCCTGCAGATCCATTTCGAACAGGGCTTTGCGCTCATCAGCGTCGGGCCTGCGGAACTCTTCGACGATCGCTGCACGGCGCTGGAGCGCGGCGTCGACCACCGACAGTCGATTGGTACAGAGGAACACGACCACTCGCCCCTTGTACTTACGCATCTCGTCCACTCCTTGGATAAGCGTGTTCACCGCAACCTTGTCTTCATGATGGCTCTGGCTTTGAGAGCGGGATGCAGCGATGGAGTCACCCTCATCAATCAGCAGAATCGCTCGCCGGTTTTTACCGGCCGCGTCCGCGACCTCCGCCCAAACTTGAGTCAGCAACGTGCCCATTTCACCCACACGCCCGCTACCGCGGACACGGTTGCTCAGTTTGAGCAGCATCGAATCTTCCGCCCCGGATTCGCGCACGATGCGATTGGCGATGCACTCGGCCATGGCCGTTTTGCCCGTACCAACGTCACCGTGGAAGATGACCAGTGGGTACTGATCTGCAACCAGGCTGCAGATCGGCAAAACACTTTGGTGGTAATCCTTGCTCCAAGCCCCTAGTTGGCCGACATCGAGTAACAGCCGGAGCTGGTTATAAACCCGGTCGTATCGCTTGGCGAATCCCAGAAGGCCTGCCTCACGTGCAGACAGTTCACCATCGGGCAGCATCGTTTCGGTATCAAAAACACTCACTTTGCTCATTGGCCAAAATCCTTGCGCTGTACGCCGTAACCGTTGCTGGAATATTCGCGGCCTGGCTTAGAGGCCAGCGAGGCATGGCTGATGTCAGCCGTGGAGGGTGACCAGGTGCGCTTGAATTTAGGGGTCAGCTTCTCCTCAGCTGCAGAGTCGTAATGGCGGGTGTAGGACAACACAATACGCAGCCTTCCTTCTGGGCACCTTGGCCACAGGCTGTCACCAGGCCGCTCATTGCTCAACGTTCCCGACTCCGCGTCGATGGTGAAGCATGTTGCCTTCAACTCCTTTTTTTCGCTGGAGAGAATGGTAACGTCCACCGATTTCAAGTAGCCGCCTTTGGCCAGCAAGTCGATATCGTGAGCCCACTCCTTCGCGCGCTCCTCAGTGACGGCGCCAGTGCTGGATGCGATCATCATCAAATCCATCTTCACCCGCCGCATCACGGTCTCGATGTCTGCTACCGAGTAAGTTTCTGTCCGAGTAGCTGTCTGACTCATGCCGCATCCTCCACACTGAAGTTTTTGCCGAAAAGCTCTTTCCATACGTCAAAGTCATCGTCTACAGATGCCAGGTAGGCGGTTTCCCACGACGACTTAGCGAACGCGACGATTTCTTGACGTTCCGCCTCGGTGATACGGCTGGCAACATTGTTGGCGTTGCACACCGGATCTAGGATGACGACCGCGTCATCGAAAGCAGGGATTACCCCAACGTTTTCGGGGAACTTGATCACCTCCTTCAGCTCGGACTGAGCGATGTAAAGGAGGAAAGCGCGGAACCTTTCTTCCAGCGACCCCTCCTTCCCGTTGACCTCCAGCACGTGAGCCATGATGAGCTCGATGGCGAACGATTTGAGGGTGCACTCCGTGTAGTTGCGCCACCGTTTGGCCAGGCGCACTAAGGTGCGGAAATCGCCGTCCTCGTTCTTACGATCAGCGACGAACTTGATCTGGCAGTAGGCGCATGTCTCAACCTTCGAGCCATCCACACGATCAAACTGCCAGCCGTAACCTTCTTTGTTCGGATTGGCGATTACCGGGACGATGTCTACATCAAGCCCCGTGCCCTTGAAGGTCACCGTCGCTGCCTTACGCTGGATGACAAAATCGTCAACCGCCTTGTTTGGGTACATCTCGATCAGCGCGGCGTGGATCAAATCGCTCAGGCTTTTGTAGGTCTCCTGGCTAACGCTTTTACCCGAGATGTAGAAGACCACATCCACATCGACGGGGGTGTCGCTGCTTTTGCGCAAGATGGTGTGCTTAGCGAAGGAGCCAGCCTTGACCACCCGTTCGATGGTGATCTTGTGCTGTTCGCGAATCTTGCTCCGCAGCGCTTTAATCAGCCTGTCGACCTGGGCGTTGTAGATCTCCCGTTTATCCTTGGGCAAGCGCAGCACGTTACTGTCGTAGCGTCGAATCTCAGCGTTATTCAATGGCATGACACTTAGCCTCGATGATTTGAGCCAGCCACCACCTACCGCACGCCTCCCCATGAGCCGGCCAGCCAGGTGACAGCAGGTGCCAGGGCACCTATTTAACGGCGGCGCATGCGTGGAATTGGAGCCGGAGCCTCTAGGTTTCCGGAAGACCGATTGCCATCTACAGGTTGCTCGCGTAGCCTAACTATACGACTACTTTTTAGATGTAGTCTAGTTTTTATACGCATAGAGGCAACCATGATGACTGATGAACCCAATTCGCCGGGCAACAGCCCAGCTTCACCCGCACGCCCAGGCGCGCGCTGGGGTCAAGAGCGTCGTTTAGAATTTATTGATTACCGACTCAGGTGGGACGGGCAGATCAACCGAAGCGATCTGACTGATTTTTTTGGAATTTCCGTACCGCAGGCATCTATCGACCTCTCCGAGTACGCGCGCTTGGCGTCGCATAATCTTGAGTACGACAACCGCACTCGTGTTTACCGATCCACCGCGGCCTTCTCACCGGTTTTCGCCTCAAGTGCATTGGATCGCTACCTGGACGACCTACTCAGAATCGCGATCCAGCCTGACATCCCATACGGAAGCTTTCTGGGTTGGCACGCGCCTGTAGCGACAGTGCCCCGCCTTGGACGACGCCTGGATGCAGATACTGTCGGTCTGGTGCTGAGAGCGATTCGTCAGCACCATGCCCTTTTCGTGACGTATAGCTCGCTATCGACTCCGGAACCGACTGATAGGAAGTTGACGCCTCATGCGCTTGTTCAGGATGGCGCGCGTTGGCATTTCCGAGCGTTCTGCCACACCAAGCATGAGTTTCGAGATTTCTCGCTGTCCCGAGTGATCACTGCCCGCGACGCTGGCCCTGATGAGGATCGAGCTGCTGGGGATACTCAGTGGCACACCATCGTTGATCTCGTTATCGGCGCCAATCCTCGCTTAAAGCCGCATCAGAAAAGGGTCATCGAGTGGGACTATGCCATGGAAAACGGCGAGATCACCTTACAGTGCCGGCAAGCTCTGACGTTCTACTTGCTTTACCAGTTGAACCTACAAGAGGAGAAGCCTGAGAACTCTCCCCTGCGGCAGCAGCTGACCCTTAAGAACCGCAAAAAAATAGAGCATCTGCTACCGCCGCTGAGCTGACTCAACGAGCAAGATGCCTGCCCCAACACTTATCAGCACTAGGAGCCTCTGGATGGCCAGCTTAGAAAAACAGTGCTTCCTGATCGCAGGGAGCATTTCGAAATCAACGGATCGAGCACAGGTCGGACGGGCGCATCAGCTGGTTCGCCGCCTGACGAAAGCAGCGCTGGCTGAAAAGGCTTCACTGGTTGTCTATCTCAGCGGCGAGCCGAAGAATGAGCACGGCGACTCCATGGTGTTCGATTGGACGATTGCCCGTGAAGTGGAGCAGTTGAGCACCCAGTTGGACGTTAAGGGCAGGCTGCACATCGTCACATCCCAGCGCTCCTTGTACAGCAAGATGGATGACGAAGGTCGTGAGTTGGTCAGCCGCCTGGTTGGCCAAGACATCGCCCAGATCGAATACGTAGATGACGACGTCGTCACGGGTGGAAATATTCGCGACGCGCAGCTGGATCTGGCGACAGCCATGATTGCCATCAGTGGAGGCAAAGGCGTTCTCGACCGTGCCCAACGCGCGCTCAAGCTTAAGCTTCCAGTTTTTCCTTTTGACATTGATGTCGGGGCATTCTGCGATGATGGCCCGGGTGCCCCCCTGCTCCACCGGCAGTTCACCCAAAATCCAGCCGCCTACCTGCCTCATACCGGGGAGAGCGTTCGTCGCAAGATGCTTGGGCTATCAGCTCAACATACCCTGGGTGACCTCCAGCCACTGGCCGACAAAACCATTCAGCTCTTCGTTGATGAATTTGCGGCGAAGGACGCGGCAGCGTCCCCGGATGTCCTGGTGCTGACCGCGTTGCCTGTCGAACTGGCCGCAGCTAAGCATGCCCTTGGCATCGATGAAGACGATTACGGTTTTCAGAGCGAGCACGGCATCCATGTCTGGCGAGTCAAGGTTGAAGGCCGGAACGGCCCTCTCACCTGTGTTGTAGCGTCGTTCAACGGTGCCGGGAATACCCAGGCATCAGCAGTGACATCAATGCTCATTTCCGAATTCCGACCCCATGCGGTGTTCATGATGGGCATCGCTGCCGGGATGCGATCGAAATTGAAGCTCGGCGATGTGATCTTGTCCGAGCGCGTTGTTGCTTATGAAGGTGCTGCCGCACTTTCGGGCGGTGTCATGGTTGCGAGGCCAGACATGTCCAAGCCCGAGTTCAGAACCCAACAAGACATGGGGGCTTACCTTGCCAGCGGTTCCCGCTTAGCACGCCTAGCACGACACGCTGAGTCCGTGGGACTGGTGTTCCCGCTTTCATCAGCCGCTGGCGAAGTGTCAACGGCCCTGAACCCAACACTCACCACGATTGCGGCAGGCGAAAAGCTCGTACGCGATGAGCAGCTCTTCAAGAAAATGCAGGAGCTGCATGGCAAGGTGTGTGTCGCTGAGATGGAGGCCCACGGTGTATTTGAAGCCTGCTCTAGACATGAAGTCCCCGCTCTTGTGATTCGAGGGATCAGTGACCATGGTGACCACCTCAAGGACGATGCACTTCATGATGTGGCATCGATGGCCGCGGCAGTCGTGACTGCTGACTACATCGCTCATGGGCTTATCTTGCACCGCAAATAGGTCGATTTGCGATTGGCTGGAGATGCAGCAAGTCGTCACCAGCCACCTCGCTGCCACCGACCGACACGGACCTGACTACTCTTAGATAAGCCGATGTTCGCGTAGAAACCTCACCTCCCCGCTGAAATTTAGGAATGTGCATGACCGCTGCCATCAGATTCAACAGCCCAAATCGCGTTTTCAATGTTTGAGAACAAAGGCGTCTACGCAGTGCTTCTTGGCTCGGGCGTATCACGCTCGGCGGGCATACCGACCGGCTGGGAAATCACCATGGAGCGGTGAAACGATGGGGCATACCCGGCTGACGTTTGCATCTAGGTTGATTGGGCGCGTTAGGAAATGAGCGATTGAAGTTTGCTTAGAATTTTTGCGAGAGGATCGCTGTTTTTCGTTTCGTTGGATTTTCGCGTATCAGTTCCCTCCGTCACGACTCCTGCAAGGATTTCTGCCAAGTTGTGAAAATGGCCGGTTTTTCTTTCAGCTGTATCCAGCCCAGCTGTTTGGCCCTGACTCAGTGCCGCCTGCAAGGAAAGGTGCTGTGACAGCCACTCTGGGGTGTTTTTTTCCTCCGGACTCATGTTATCCATGAAATCCAATGCAGCGTTTGCTCGACCGAAAGGATCATTGATAAAGGGGTCATTCCAGTTTTTTTCCTGGTCTGCCGGGCCACTATAATAACCGGTGGCAAGTCGGCCCTGTTGACGCATCAACTCTTGCGCGGATGATTGTTCTTGCGCAGTGAACTTTCCCCCTTCATTGGTGGCGACTGCATTCAGGGAGCGTCGATCCAGATCGCCCATTAACCCATTGCGATCTTCGTCGCTGCCGCTATATGGTTTTCCACTGGACGTCATCAACTCGTATTTCTGGTCCATTCGCTTACGGGCATCCGCTGCCACTTCGGCGAATGTTTTGTCCTTGGAGCTGGATATCGCTTCTGGTTTGGAAGCACCTAAAACAAGCGCATCTGCATTCATGCCTGACCGCACGGGAAAGAATGGTGTATTCCCGATGATCGAATTGCTGTACTCGGTAGAGGTGCTAGAAAGGCTGAGCGAATCAGCATTTTTCGAACTGGGCGCGGGAGGCTCGTCTTGCGCGACTCGGTGCTGTGACTCGGTGACAGACTTTGTGCCAACGGGAGATAGGTAGGCAGACATCGCCTCTTTCGAAGACGTTGATGCAGTGATCATTGTTATTCCTTGGCGAGCGACTCGTAATGCCGGGAGTGGTGACACTTAATGTCAGACAGGAGACGCAGTATCTGAACCCGGTTTGAGAATGTGCGATGCAATTCAAATACACGGTTAGAGAATGATTGATGTGGCTAGTCGAACACACAAACTTCGATCATCGCTCCACTACGGAATATCACCGAAAAATTGCCCTTCTAGCGCTGTCAATTCTGCGGTGCATAAATACAATACTTCTAGACTCGTCGCTATTATCCTTAGGTTTAGTCAGCGCACCAGAGGTCGCCTTATTATTGAGACTCTCACATTCGAGCAAGCTGTCATCGGAACTTGCGCATGCTCAGGACGTAAAAAGTCTACCCCGAGTTCGACTGTTTCGAAGCTGGACGTAGGCGTGGCGTAAGGATTGTTGATCATATGGGGGGCATCGCATTGGTCAGGGATAAAAGTGAAAAGATTAACGCCCGATCAGTCGCCCTCAATCCCATACAAAAAAATCAGGACCGTTCCTACCCCCACCTTCTTTCATTCAGCCTTTGCCGCCAACGGGTACACCGACTCCCAACCCCCACCCAACGCCTTATACAACCCAACTATCGCCAACGAAACCCCGGTCGAACTCTCGACCCATTGCTGCTGAGTCGCCAGTAACTCGCTTTGCACGGTCAGTACGTTGACGAAATCCACCACACCTTCCACGTACTGCTGTTTCGCTGTACGCAGGGCGATCTGGTTTTGGCGCACGGCCTCGGCGAGGCTGTCGCGGCGCAGTTGGCTGGAGTTGTAGGCCCTCAGTTGATCGTCGATTTCATGCCAGGCACGCAGTACGGTTTGCTGATACGCAATCGCGGCTTCCTGTTGTTGCGCTTCACGCAAGTTCAGCACACCGCGCAAGCGACCGCCATCGAACACTGGCAGGCTGAACTGCGGGCCGATGCCGAAAGCGCGTGAGCCCCATGAGCCGAAATCGCTCAGTTGCATGGCTTGCGAACCGAGGTTGCCGGACAAGGTAATCCGTGGATAGAAATCGCCCTTCGCTACGCCGATGCTCGCCGTAGCGGCATGCAGGCGAGCTTCGGCCTGGCGGATGTCCGGACGGCGTTCGGCCAATTGCGACGGCAGGCCGATGGCGACCTGACGCGGGGTTTGCGGCACGGGGGCGTC
>Ga0157371_10000263_pt1 | contig 71557 bp, 69 predicted proteins | sample C45metaG_FD_113462 | JGI IMG/M metagenome (GOLD analysis project Ga0157371, IMG submission 113462) | Corn rhizosphere microbial communities from Kellogg Biological Station, Michigan, USA - C4-5 metaG | ecosystem: Host-associated > Plants > Roots > Rhizosphere > Soil | place: USA: Michigan...
ACATGAGATATAATAACCGCCTGATGCAGCTACATCGCCCATTGAAACAATAATAGGCTTAACTTTTTTGGTCAGCATTACTTCGCGCCAAATCACGTCGCTGGCCAGTGAAGAACCGCCCGGCGAGTTTACGCGTAGTACAACCGCTTTAATTTTATCGTCTGTACGCACCTTGCGCAGCGCCTTTGCACTGGTTTCTGAACCTATACTATTATCGTCGCCCTCGCCGCTGGCAATATCGCCTGCCGCATAAACTACAGCAATGCGATTGGTTGATATTTCTTTAGTATCAACGTCATTATCAGCTTTAGTGTACTCACTTAGCTCAACGCTGCTGATGTTTTCTTTCGGTTTAATTTTCAGTTTACCTTTTAATTCATCCAGTAACTCATCACGATATTTCAAACCGTCAACCATCTTCAGCTTCAAAGCGTCTTCAGGTTGCTGTATGCGGGCCTGGTTAGCGTAATTAAATAATGAATCTTTATTGATGCCACGCGCTTTGCTGATGCCGGTCAGGTAATGATCGTACAATGAATTTAAGTAAGACGATACCTGCAAACGGTTAGCATCGCTCATTTTGGTGAGTATCATTGGCTCGACAGCGCTTTTAAAGGTACCTACACGAATCACCTGCGCCTCAATACCCAGTTTATCCAGCGCACCTTTAAAGAACATGGTTTTTGAACTAAATCCGTCAAATTCAAAAACGCCTCTCGGATTGATATAAACTTTATCAGCTACTGATGCCAGGTAATAAAAACCTTTGGTATAAACCTCGGCATAGGCAATCACAAACTTGCCAGACTTTTTAAAGTCTATCAGTGCATTACGGATCTCTTCAGTGGTAGCCTGGCCAGACAGCATATAGCTTTCGTCCAATAAAATACCTTTGATATTATTGTCGGTTTTGGCTTTTTTGATGTTGGCGAGAATGTCTTTAAGACCTATAGATTTATCACCATCCAACCCTAAAAAACTCAGGTTGGCCAGTGGATTATTTGCAGTACGTTCAGAAATAGGGTATTTAATTTCGATGTGTAAAATGGAGTTTGCATCAACTTGAACTGTTTTATCTGCACCCGCTCCGGCTATCAATCCGGCAATTACAAGTATGATAATTATGGTAGATAAAATTATGCCGACGATGGTGGCCAGCACAAATTTGAAAAATTGCTTCATTTACTATTATAAATATTTTTATCTATGCAAACTTAATAAAACCCCACGGTATAATATTATTAAGAGCTTAGTCTATAATATTTGTTACAACGATGAATAACGTTTTTTTGCTTTTGGGCAGCAATCTGGGCGACAGGAAGGAATTTCTGCAGCAGGCTATCATGCACATTTCTTTTGATATCTCGCCCGATATCCGGATATCGTCGGTTTATGAAACCGAATCATGGGGAAAAACGGACGAGCCTGATTACTTGAATATGGTGATCGAAGCAAAAACAAACTTATCAGCACAAACCATCTTAGAGCGCATACTGAACATCGAAAAAGTAATGGGCAGGGTACGTGAAGAGAAATGGGGATCGCGCACTATTGATATCGATATTTTATATTTCAATACAGACGTTATTAATGAGCCGGGCCTGCATGTGCCCCACCCTCAATTACAAAACCGTCGCTTTACTTTAGAGCCTTTGGTTGAGCTGGCGCCCGATTATATGCACCCGGTTTTAAATAAAACCAATCTCCAGCTTAAAAATGAGCTGCATGATAGCTTAATTGTGAAAAAGTTATAAATTTGAATATACAAGTTTAATGCATATGCCAGTCGACTTAACCAACCTTGACCTTGATCTTTCGCTCCTTAATGAAATTGCCGATGGCAGCAATGAGTTTATTGTGGAGTCGATAGATATGTTTTTGCAGCAGACACCGGTGTCTTTGCAAGATATTAGCAACGCCTTTGAAAACCAGGATTGGACCGCCGCCGCCGCCGCCGCACATAAAATGAAGGCCACATTAGGCTTTTTTGGAATGCTGAACAGCCAGGCACTAATTCAGGATATTGAGTTAGCCTGCAAAACCGGCTCGCCTGATGTAATGGACGTGAGGGCCAAGTTTGGCGATGTAAAAACGCTTTTAGCTTCTAACACTACCGCGCTTGAGCAAATAAAGACCGAAACTGCGGCCAGTATTTAATTCAGATAAATCTATTTCAGATTATCTTTCCTTTTCAAATCATTGCGTTGATTTTAGCCAACGGTACATACCAAAAAAACAAAAGGCTTTAGCCAAAAATCGAGCAATTTGGCTAAAGCCTTAAAGAGACTTTATTTTAACTGTCGAACAAAGTCGGCGTTAATGAATTACAATGTTTATAGATTTAAGCTGATGCTTAAATCTGCTCCAGTTTAAAGGTATAGCTTTCCATTATTAAATTAGCCAGTAAGCTTTTGCAGGCCAATTCAACTTTTTCGGCAGCTACGGCTTCACTTTCAGCTTCAATTTGTAAAGAGATGTGTTTGCCTATGCGTACATTTTCAATTTCGGCAAGACCCAGGTTTTTCATGCTACCGGTTACCGCTTTACCTTGCGGGTCAAGTATTTCTTTTTTGGGCATTACATCAATTTCAGCTTGAAACTTTTTCATGAAGTGGTTTTATTTTGTTGGATTTAGACGAGATCCGCCGTGGCTAAACATTTCTTTTTTGATAGCCGTGAATATCGTCTTTAGCTATTTTAAATTGAACTATTGACAAGGCGATATATAAAAATATGATCACCGGAACGGCCGCAAATTTAAAAAATAGTATCAATATTGCCGAAAACAACAGCAGTAAATAGCGATAAATATTTTTATTAAGGTCGGTATTCTTGAATTTAAGCGATATAAGCGGCAGCTCGGCCACGAGCAAGGCGCACATTACTACCACAAACGCCGTAAGCACATACGGATTCAATATAATCTTTGCAAACTCAGGATGCTGATCAATGATCAACGGAAACGATGCAATCAATATAGAATTTGCCGGTGTTGGCAGCCCGATAAATATTTCGGCCTGGCGCGTGTCAGTATTGAACTTGGCCAATCGCAGCATCGAGAACACGGCAATCAGGAAGGCGCTGAAGTTTAAAAACGGACTAACAGTAGGTATCTGCGGAGCCTGCAAGAACAGTTGGTACAATATCGCCGAAGGCAAAACACCAAAGCTCACCACGTCGGCCAGTGAATCCAGATCCTTCCCAATTCCGGAGAATGATTGCAGCACGCGGGCGGCAAATCCGTCAAAAAAATCAAAAATTGCAGCCAGGAAAATGGCATAGGCACCCTTAATCAAATCGCCCTGAACGGCAAATACTATACCTACACAGCCACTAAAAAGGTTGCAACAGGTAATAGCATTAGGTACATGATTTTTTACCTTTTTCTTCATTTTTCAGGGGATGAAGGTAGTGATTTTTTGGTTAGAGATTAGTGAGTAATGAGTTGAGAATAGTGAATAGCTAGTAGTTAGTGAACAATTTAAACTATTCACCACTCACTATTCTCAACTCACTACTCCCTACTTCCTACTCACCAATTACGAATTCATCGAGATCAGGAATTCTTCGTTAGTTTTTGTGCCTCTAACCTGGCTTTGCAAGAATTCCATAGCCTCAATCGAGTTCATATCCGCCAGGTGATTACGCAATATCCATATACGTTGCAGTGTATCTCTGTCTAACAACAAATCGTCGCGGCGGGTACTTGAAGCAGTAATATCAATTGCCGGGAACACGCGTTTGTTAGATAGTTTTCTATCCAGTTGTAACTCCATGTTACCGGTACCTTTAAACTCCTCAAAGATCACTTCGTCCATTTTAGAACCGGTTTCTGTCAGTGCTGTCGCGATGATGGTTAGCGAGCCGCCATCCTCTATATTACGTGCCGCACCGAAGAAACGTTTTGGCTTGTGTAACGCGTTGGCGTCAACACCACCCGATAATATTTTACCTGAAGCAGGCGCTACCGTGTTATAGGCACGGGCCAGACGGGTAATAGAGTCTAACAGAATTACCACATCATGACCGCATTCTACCATACGTTTTGCTTTTTCAAGCACAATATTGGCAATCTTTACGTGACGATCGGCCGGCTCATCAAAGGTTGATGAAACAACTTCGGCACGTACGCTGCGGGCCATATCGGTAACCTCCTCAGGGCGCTCATCAATCAACAGGATAATCAGGTATACCTCTGGGTGGTTTTTGGCGATAGCGTTGGCCACATCCTTTAATAACATGGTTTTACCGGTTTTTGGCTGTGCCACGATCAAACCACGCTGACCTTTACCAATCGGCGCAAACAGGTCCATGATGCGGGTTGAATAGTTACTCGGATCTGTAAACAAGTGCAGTTTTTCTGAAGGAAAAAGCGGTGTCAAGTGATCAAAAGGAACTCGGTCGCGCACCTCGGCAGGTATACGGCCATTAATGGCTTCAACGCGCACCAGCGGGAAATATTTCTCGCCTTCTTTTGGCGGACGGATGCTGCCGCGAACGGTATCACCGGTTTTAAGACCGAACAGTTTTATTTGCGACTGCGATACATAAATATCATCAGGCGAGGTTAAATAGTTATAGTCGGACGAACGCAGGAAGCCGTAGCCATCAGGCATGATTTCCAGTACACCTTCATTTACTATAACATTATCAAAATCAAGATTTATAGCCGGCTCAGCAGCCTTTTGTTGCTGCTGCACACGACGCTCAAATTTTTGCGGGCGTTCAAAGCTCTCAGACGGATTAGCGGCAATTTCGCCCTCTTCTTGTGGCGATTGGCCCTCACCCTCAATTACAGGCAGTACATCTTCATTAACAATTTCGTCATCGCCCTGAGGTTCGTCCTCTGGCATATCAAACAGGTTAGTATCATCCAAGGGCACCTCAACACGTGGTTTGCTTACTTTGGCGCTGCCACCTGCGGTACGTATACGGGTACGCTGTTTCTTTTCGCCGGCTTCTTTTTTCTCGCCGGCGGGAGTATAGTTATCCTCAACAATTGCCTGCTGAGCCCTGGCAGCATTGATAAGCTGCTGCATTTGTACAATATTAGATATAAGTTCAGGTTTGCGCAGCGAGTCTGCGTCAGGGACACCTAAACTTTTGGCAATTTCGCGCAACTCAGAAACGAGCTTGTCGTTCAATTCGGTAGTATCAGACATGATATGAATTATGGGTTCAAAAGGGGGTTTATTGTAATAATTATGCTTGAGTCTTACAGTTAAATGCTCAGATAGTCGTTTTGAAAAAAGAAAATTTCGCAGCTTGTTTTTGCACCGTTAAAATCAGGTATACTTCAAGATATAACGTGGGAATGTAAATTATTCTTTAGTGCAAGAAAAACTCAAAGGAAAACAGTGCAATTCTAATCATTAAAATTATAAAAACAAACTTTAAAAAAAAATATCTTTTCAAACTCAACACTTCAACTAATTTTTAGTTTTTTTGGCGAATAAAAACTTACCCTCCAATTTTCTCAGATGATTACACGCCGACAACTAATAGACCAGATCAAACAAAAAAAATCATTTCTATGTGTTGGATTGGACACCGATCTGGATAAGATCCCCGAGTTTTTAAAACAATACCCCGACCCTATTTTTGAGTTCAATAAACGTATTATAGATGCTACCAAAGACCTTTGCGTGGCTTACAAGCCCAACTCTGCTTTTTACGAAAGTTATGGTGTAAAGGGTTTGCAAAGTTTGGTTGCTACCTGGCAATATTTACCAAAGGATACGCTGAACATCATCGACGCCAAGCGCGGCGACATCGGCAACACCTCTGACAAATATGCCCGTGCATTTTTTGACGAAGCGAGCTCGGGCATGAGTTTCGATGCTATAACCGTTACCCCCTACATGGGCAATGACAGCGTGACCCCATATTTAAAATACGATGGTAAATGGGTGATTATCCTGGCGCTTACATCATCTGTAGGCAGTAAAGATTTTCAATACCTTAATACCGGCGACGACTACCTGTATGAAGCCGTTATCAAAAAAGCCAATACCTGGGCCGGTGCCGACCGTATCATGTACGTTGTAGGCGCCACAAAAAGCACCGAGTTTACCAACATACGCAAATACGCTCCTGATAACTTTTTGCTGGTTCCCGGCGTCGGCGCTCAGGGCGGCAGCCTGGAAGATGTTTGCCAATACGGCATTACCAAAGACTGCGGCCTGCTGGTTAACGCGTCACGCTCCATTATTTATGCCAATAATGGTGAGGATTTCGCCGATGCAGCGCGCGAAGAAGCGAAGAAGTTGCAGCAGCAAATGGCTGAGGAGTTAGAAAAAGCGGGAATCATATAATCCCATTTGTCATTTTCGACCGTAGGGAGAAATCTATACACGCGCAATTCTAACAGGTATGTAGATTTCTCGCTTCGCTCGAAATGACACAAGAATTGTCTTGATTCTTGGCTCTTGATTCTTGACTCTATTATCTAACTACTTCCAGCTTGCCCTCAACAGAATCATCCAAAGTCTTGCCCATAACTGAACCCGCCAGACGTTTGATGAATGCGAGGGCATTCCCATGTTTGTTATCCCAGTAGTGTGCCTCGGTTGGTTCGAGTTCAACTACGGCAATACGCGGATCATCCTCGCCTTCAGTGAACCAGGTTTTAAGCTCAGGTGTCCAAAACTCTTTGATCTTTTCTTTATCCTGACTCAATCTAACTAGTCCGTACACATTCAGATAGTCTGAATATTTTGAACCCTGAAAGAATAGCTGAGCTAACGGCTCTTCTTGCAATTCGTGATAGGTATTACTGTCGTTAGCTAATAAAAACCACAGGTTGCCTTCGTCGTCAACGTTCTGAACGGTCATTGGCCGGGCAGATACGGGCAGCCCGCTTTTAATATTGCTGATAAAGAAACAAGTTGCAGCACTCACCGCCAGTTCTTTCAATTTAACTATCGCATCATGGCCATTCAGGTCTTTGAAATTATCTTCGGGTTGATTTTGATTAATGCTGTTCATAATCGTGTTTTTTATAGTTGATATTTGATAGCAACTACCAATTATGATGCCGAAAGATGAGAATGAAAGGCGATTAAGGCAACTTGTTAGATTAGAACGCATAGTACCCGCTCATGGCCGCGGGAGGCCCTAGTCCTTTTTCCTTAGATGAAAAAGGACCAAAAAATCAAGTCAGAAAAAACCTTCTACGCGCAAGGCCAGACTCCCTGGCCCGGTTTTCTGACAGGCCTTTGCCCGCTTTTTTGGATGCAAGATATTTAATGATTGCAAGCCCGTCAGCCGGGCCGCTTCGGGCGAAGCAGGTAAAATGATGCCGGCCTTGTGCGGCTGCAGGGGTGTCCGGAATGTTGCCTGAAGCGCTGGCCTTGTGCGTAATAGCGGCAACAGGCCCCTCCCCAGATTTTACCTGCTTTGCAGGGCAGAGGCCAAGAGCGCAAAGAAGCGCAGCGGCTGACTTGATTTTTGGTTCTTTTCATCAAGGAAAAGAACTAAGCCTCAGCGGCGATTGAGCGCTATAAAAGCGATAAGCTAACAGAAAGCATATTCGCGGTTACAATGCTACACTCGCAATCACAGCTTTATTATTTAATTACCCAAACACCACTTTCCGCTGCGGAAACTTTTCGGCGTAATTGGCTACCAGGTTCTTGATATAATCGTTGCCGGGATATGGCGTGATGTAGTCTTTAAGTTGCTGCAGATTTTCAACCTGGAAATAGTGCGAGATATAACCCATGCCGTAAAACTTGCCTTTTTCGACCAGTATACAACTGTGCTCATCGTCCGTCCTCCCTTCATCGCGGATAGCAAAGGTGGGCAGTGCATTATTAAGTTCGGCGATAGCGAGGTTTATTCTCTCGTTGTAAGTTTTAACCGGTTCAATCCCAGTACAGGCACATTTGTCTTTAGCGGTACTGCTGCAAACCTCGGTGTTATTTTGTATAAAGCAAAGCTTAGGGCACAAGTCAAACATCTCGATCAGTTGATTGAGTACGGCCCTGCCCTCTAGCATGGTATTACAGGTATAGAGAGCGCCGGTGTACTTGCGGTATTTGTCAACAGCCAGGCGCATATAGCCACGCTGATCTTCGTACATATATAATCCGTAGGCATGCTCAAAACGTTTGAGCGAGCGGTTATATTTGGGCCATAGACGCTTAATCTCGACAGCTTCCAATACAAAGGCAATCAGCTCGGTGCCGCATACCTGGTGGGTTATCTGGTGGATATTCCTCAAAAACTCCTGGCGTTGCTGACCGGGGTTATTACCTGTAAAATGGCTGCTTACGCGCTTTTTGATATTCTTGGCTTTACCAACGTAAATCACCTTACCTTTCTGGTCATGGAAATAGTACACACCCGGCGAATTGGGCAGATCCTGCACCACTTTTTTAGGCAAGTTGGGCGGCAGCACTTGTTCTTTGGAGTGTTGCTTTAAGGCTTGCTTGATGTGGTCGTTACGGTCGTTTCGAAGCAGCATGCTAAACAGTTCGGCAGTGGCCTCGCAATCGCCCATGGCGCGGTGACGGCTCTCGTTATCTATACCTAAATGCCGGCAAAGCTTACCGAGACTGTAGGACGGCGCTCCCGTCAATATTTTGCGCGACAGCCTAACCGTACACAGCTTATTACATTGCAAATCATACCCGGCCTGGGCCAAATGGTAACGCACAAAAGAATAATCGAAATTAACGTTATGGGCGATGAAGACCTTACCGTGCAGCAGGTGGTAAATATCGGCAGCCACATCCTCAAAAGGCGGCGCCTCGGCCACCATTTCGTTGGTGATGCCAGTAAGTGCGCGGATGTAAATAGGTATCTCCCTGCGGGGATTTACCAGCGTGTTGTAACGTTTAGTAATCTTTTTGCCATCGTGTAAACAAATAGCAATTTCTGTAATGCCATTCGCGCTGGCATGCCCCCCTGTCGTCTCAATATCTACTATCGCGTACACATTTCAAATGTAAAAGATTTTACTAATTTTTTTAGTTAAATTTTATAATTTATTTGATCGATAACTTACAAAAATACGTCATTGCGAGGAACGAAGCAATCTCTGCACCGGACAGTCATTGTGCACATTTATTAGCAGCGCAGAGATTGCTTCGTTCCTCGCAATGACGCGGTAGATTTTATAACAAAAAAGGCCCGCGAAAATCGCGGGCCTTTTCCTAATCTCTGATCAACTAATCTCTATTTACCTTTCTTCGCTTGCTGCTGTTGCAGTTGTTGTTGCTTCATCATTTCTTCCATGCGTGCAGCGAAGCCTGTTTTTTTCTTTTTAGGGTCTTCAGGTTTCTTTTTGTTTTCCTGAATCTGGGCGTGGATCTTCTTATCGTCAACCATTAAACGGATAATGTATTGCTGCAAGAAGGTAAACATGTTAGCCAGGAAGTAATAGTAGTTCAAACCTGCCGGATAACCATTCAACGCACCCAGGAAGATGATCGGCGTAATGTAACCTATATATTTCATCTGACCGGTTACGCCTGATATCTGGTTATTGAAATAAGTATAGATCAATGTCGATATGGTCATCAGCACACACATCAAACTCAGGTGATCGCCCAGGAAAGGAATGTTTACACCAAAGTTGATGAATGAATCATAAGTCGACAAGTCATGCATCCATAGGAAACTCTGGCCACGCAGCTCAAACAAGCCCGGGAAGAAACGGAAGAACGCGATAACGATAGGCATTTGCAGCAACAACGGCAAACAACCACCCAGCGGGTTCACTCCGGCTTTCTTGTATAACTTGAGGTATTCTTGTTGTAATAATGTCGGATTATCCTCTCCTACTTTGGCTTTAATCTCGTCCATCTCCGGCTTCAGCACCCGCATTTTAGCCATGGACAGGTAAGATTTGTAAGTAAGCGGCGACAATGCCAATTTCAGGATGATGGTCAGCGCCAGGATAATTAAACCGTAGTTCCAGTTAAACTTGGTTAACAGGTTAAACACTGGGATAACCGCCACACGGTTAATGTATTTTAACGGACCCCAACCCAGGTTGATCTGTTTCTCAAAACCATGACCCTCTGAAGCTAACAGCGAGTAACGGTTAGGGCTAAAGTAAAATTCAAACGGATAGGTACCGTCGCTATTGCGTGCTACAGTTAAGTTGGCTTTTAACTGTTTGATATCGTCATGCTTGGTAGTATCAGTAGCAACAGAAAGTGTTGATTTGCTGAAGCCGTCTTTGCTTAACAGCACACTCGAGAAGAAGTGCTGTTTAAACGATACCCATTCCAGTTTTTTATCGGTGATTTCTTTAGTGTCGTCTTTAGTATCACCAAAGTAATCGAAATCTTTATTCGTATCGTAATACTGCATCATCGAGTATTGATGATCCAGCTGAAGGCTTTTTTCTAATCTACGCAGGCTGCTTTGCCAGTTAAGGGTGATGCTGCCGGCATTAGCAACGATATTGTCTAAACCGGTTGATTTGATTACCAAACCAACTTTATAACCTTCGCCTTTCAGGCTGTATATATAGTCGATATACTGTGTAGGGCTATAGCTTAAACGCATGGTAATGGCCGATGAATCCTGGCCGGTAACCTGCAACCCCTGGGCACTTGGCGTAAAGTAACGCTCGCTGGTATTGATATTGGCAACGCCTGCAGCAAAGTTAAAGCCGAACTTATTGTCGTCGCCTTCAAATAAAACTAACGGTTTTTTATCGGCAGTCTTGAAGTCTTTCAGCTCAACCGAATAAATGCGGCCACCCAGCGTGCTTAATTTTATACGCAGGTCCTTATTTTCAATGGTCACCAGTTTTTCAACACCTTGTAAGCTCGCGCCGAAAGGAGTTTTCAGCATGGCTGAGTCAACCGGTTTAGGGCCTAATTTTGCAGTATCAAGATTTGCTGTTTTTGTTGCAGCGCCCGGTTTTTTGCCTTGTTTAAGCTGGGCCTGTAGCTCGGCCTCTTTTTTCAATTGTGCATCACTTGGTTTCATCAACCAAACAGATGCAGCAATAATAATCATGATCAGGAATAACCCTGTAAATGTATTTCTATCCATTTCTATCGTATCGTACTCAATTACTTACTTCTTACGGGCATAAGCCATTGAAGCGGCGACAAAGTTAATAAAAAGTGGGTGTGGATTAGCAACTGTTGATTTTAATTCAGGGTGAAACTGCGCGCCTACAAAAAATGGATGGTTTTTAAGCTCGACTATCTCGACCAGGTTATTCTGCGGATTAACACCTGATGGGATCATGCCGGCCGCTTCGTACTCCTTAAGGTACTCATTATTAAACTCATAGCGATGGCGATGACGCTCGCTGATATGCTGCTGGCCGTAAATAGCGAAAGCTTTTGACCCTTTCTTGATATCGCAAGGATAAGAACCCAAACGCATGGTACCACCTTTGTTTACCACTTTTTTCTGCTCTTCCATCATGGCGATAACCGGATTTGGGGTCTCCGGATTCATCTCTGTGCTGCTGGCATCCTTCAATCCCAACACGTTACGGGCAAATTCAACAACCGCACACTGCATACCTAAACAGATACCGAAGAACGGAATATTGTTCTCGCGCACATAGCGGATGGCTTCAATTTTACCCTCAAAACCGCGCTCGCCAAAACCCGGAGCAACCAGTACACCATCTAAGCCTTTTAGCTTATCAATAGCATTACCCGGAGTCAATGATTCTGACGGGATATAAATTACACGCACTTTGCACTCGTTTTTAGCGCCGGCGTGGATGAATGATTCGATGATTGACTTATAAGCGTCAGGCAGCTCAACATATTTACCTACCAGACCAATTTTAACCTCGGCTGTAGGATTTTTCAAGCGACCCAAGAAATCTTTCCAGTTCTCCAGATCAGGCTCAACTTTGTGCGGAAGTTTTAACTTGGTTAATACCGTTTTATCTAATTGCTCTTTCAGCATCAGCAATGGCACGTCGTAAATGGTTGAGGCATCCATCGACTCGATAACCGCGTTAATGTTTACGTTACAGAACAGGGCTATCTTTTTACGGATATCCATATTTAAGTGATGCTCAGTACGGCAAACCAGGATATCCGGCTGAATACCGTATTCCAGCAACATTTTAACAGAGTGTTGTGTAGGTTTAGTTTTCAGCTCGCCCGCAGCAGCCAGGAAAGGCACCAGCGTTAAGTGAATCACTAAGGAGTTACCTGAGCCTATCTCCCATCTAAACTGACGTACAGCCTCAATATATGGCAGCGACTCGATATCGCCCACGGTACCACCTAACTCGGTGATCACGATATCAAATTTACCGTCTTCGCCCAGTATGCGTATGTTACGTTTAATTTCGTCAGTAATATGCGGAACTACCTGTACGGTTTTCCCCAGGAAAGCGCCTTCACGCTCTTTGTTGATGACGTTTTGATAAATGCGGCCGGTGGTAACGTTATTAGCCTGCGACGTAGGCACATTCAAAAAACGCTCGTAGTGGCCCAGGTCAAGGTCGGTTTCAGCACCATCCTCGGTAACGTAGCATTCGCCATGCTCGTACGGGTTCAACGTTCCCGGATCAATATTGATATAAGGGTCGAATTTTTGAATGGTTACGCTGTAGCCGCGCGCCTGTAGAAGTTTTGCCAGTGAAGCTGAGATAATGCCTTTCCCCAACGAAGAGGTCACACCGCCCGTAACAAATATGTATTTAGTCATCTGAAATTGAATTTTGGCGCCGTTTTTAGCCTGCACCATTTGTTTGTGTACGGGATACAAAAGTAACAATTTTTTTGGGGTTTGACGGATGAATTTACAAATGTTGAAAAGCCGCTGAGTAATAAACAGTAACGAGATTTTTACTTAAACAAAACAACAAATTATTGCTTTGTACATAATTAACAAGTGATGAAAACACATGAAGAAAATACTGTTGCTGCTTACTTTTATACTTATTGCCCAAACAAACTTTGCCCGCGTTACCGCTAGTACACCCTATTCGCGCTACCTGCATTCGTGGAACTTAATATCAAAACTATGCTCAGAACTGACAGATAATGCCGAAATGATAGCCCGCCGGCCCGACCGTGTGGCCCTTAAAGGTTTTGCCGTTAACTTTAATAAAAAAGTAGGTGTACTCATCGTTAATCAAAATAACCTGATCAACCTGATAACGCACCAGGGCTTTAAGGACCATCATTTCCCCAACACCTACCGCATCATGCAGCAAAATCTTACAGATTTGGAGAAGATATTGCTGAACAATCGCCCGTTTATTGACAACCTGAAATTAACCAATTTTAACAGCGCAGAGATTTATAATGCTATTGATTTTAAAGCTTATGAAAATGATGAGCTGCTGCGGCAGGCCGAACACAACAAGCGCAATAAAGCTTTTAAGCGGCAAGTGATAGATAACCTTACTCAGGGGGTGATCTTACTGAACGAGTGCCGTAGTAAAGTTGCAGCTTTGTACAGTAAGATAAAATAACAGATACATCAAGCTAATTAATTGACGGCTCGAAATTTTAAGCTATTTTTAGCGCGTTAATTAGCTAATGCATTTTAAAGCCCTAATCCTGTTCACGCTTATTTGTTGTAGCCTTGCTGCGTTCTGCCAGCAGGATATGGATCTGCATATCACCGGCACTTATCTGCAAGGCAAAAATATTTTAAAGGTTAAGCGCGATTTTCATGATCCTTACCTGTGGGTATTGGCTCAAAACAATGAGGTTTATCGTATTAACAGCCAAACCCGTGTAGTAGAGAGCCTCACTTCTCAATTTGCCGCCTACAACAATCTGCAATTTATTGATATAGCAGGGCGCAGCCAGGACACAGTTTTTATAGCTACAAATTCGACCAATATCGTCGAGTATAAAAAAGGCGTTACCAAGGTTATTGGTGCCGGCGATGGTATTGCAGGTACTGTTAACTCAATAGGGTTAAGCGCGTTGCCTCCGACCACATATGCTATGCCCAACCAGTACATTGTTACCATAGGCACCAGTGGCGGCCTTTGCCGTTATGATTGCAAAGATGAGGTAATGCTGCCTATTCTGTCTGATAATGGTAATGTTATTAATGGTAAGACAGCTCATATTTATGAAGCTACATACCGCGCCTTAATGTTTGATGGACCATCTTCCGTCTGTCTGTGTTATCCGGATACCGTTCAACACAAAGGTATAAGCAGTTTTGTAAGTTCTACGCAGTTTGATGGCGAATTATATTTTGGAGGAAATAGTTTTGGACATACTTTAAAATCTGCTTATTTCACTACCGGTGATCCTTATGTGCCTAATGAGGAATTGTCATTATACGCCAATCAATTCTGGGCCACAGAAAATGGTTTGTTCGAAAATAAGTGGGACTATTCTTTCAGCACAATTTTTTTTCCGAGCAGACATTATTTAAAAGGAATTGATATCAGCAAAATAACATCTATTTATGGTTTGATACCATTTGGCAGCTATGTTAATACTGGTCTGGTTCATGAAAACTTATTAATTGGTTCAAGCCAAGGGTTATATTTTAGCAATTCGCAGTATCGAAATGGATTGAATCTTTATACTTTTTTTCATTTTAATGATCTGGGGAACAAAGCAATCAATGACATTTGTGTGGACGCTAATTCTTATGATATTGTTAGCACCAATTACTACAACCATCCGTCTCCCTATGGGAACACAGTAAATTCAACTCAAGACAGCTATGTATGTGAAGATGGAATATGGATAGCCGCCAATGACGGACTATATTTCATAACGCCAGATTATCTTCCGTATATAGATATGACACAGAAAATCAACGGCCTAAAATTCGACGCCTATAATCTTTATCAAAGTACAGAAATACAAGTTTGTGCCAATACGCCAACACAAATGGATATCTATACAAATTATTACGGCGGCAATAGTATTCAATGGTATAGAGACGGCATTGCATTAGTTAACGAAACGAAATTCAATTTAACCACCTCAGAACCGGGCGATTATTATGCGATTTTATACGACCCGTGCACGCCTATACACCTTGAAACCAACCATTTAAAAATATCAACCGTCGCAGCGCCGGTTTTCACTTTCAATTACGCAGATAAGCTATATTACTGCTCTGGCTCGAACGCTACATTACAAACAGAAAACAATCCCAATTATCAATATCGCTGGTATAAAGACGGCACATTAAATGGCATTAAAACGGCTTCGCTTAATGTTACTGATGCGGGTAAATATAAATTAGAAGTTAGCGGATGTTCAGGCAATTGGGTAAGTACTAAAGAAGTTGAAGTCAATTTTATCAAATTGCCGCAACCCTCAGTATCCGCTGACAAATCAGCCTATTGCATAGGAGATCAATCTACACTAACCGTTAACACACCGCTTAGTGACACCTATGATATTAATTGGTATTTAAACGGAACCCCAATAAATGCCGATCAAAACAAAACCAGCATTGTAACCGACCAACCGGGTTCATATACCGTAAACGTCAGCAGTAAATTGGCTTCCTGCATCCAATCTTCAGCATCCTATAATTTAAGTTTTGAGCCGCCACCAACATTATCCCTCCAAAAAATAATCAATACCACGTTTTGCGACGGACAAAGCGTGAGCTTAAAAGCCACCTATTCCGGCGGAACCATCAAATGGTCGACCGGCGAGACAGTGGACCAGATCAACACGAAACAAACGGGCATATACACCGCGATGGTATCAACAGCGGCCGGCTGTACGGTTTCAAAAGATATAAGCGTGCAGTTTTTTCCAAATCCGGTTTTAAACATACAGGATGCATCGCTTTGTCAGTTCACCAATCAAACTATTACCCTGACAGCTCCTGCAGGTTTCGCTAAATACGAATGGAACGGCCAGGCAGGAACTTCAACTTATGTAACCGGGACCTTAGGTAAGGTAACATTAAAAGTAACCGACAATAACGGCTGTACGGCCTCACAAACCATTAATATAAGCAGTCATTGCGACGATATACACATACCCAATACTTTTACCCCAAATGGCGATGGCATTAATGATAAATGGGAAATTGCCGGATTACAAGGCGACGAGTCGACAATTGTAAAAGTTTATAACCGGTATGGTGAACTGCTTTTTAAAAACGTTGGTTATTCTATTCCGTGGGATGGTACTTATAAAGACAAAAAGCTACCCGCCGGTGTATATTATTACGTGATCAATACCCGCGGCTCCAACCAGGTAATCAGTGGCAGCGTTAGTATTATTTATTGAGACCCTTTTACACCGCAGGGTCCTCTATCGAGAGACCCTGCGAAGACGTTAAGTATTATTTATTGAGCTCCTAAACTTCAGATGCCAGCGATCCAAAAATGACTTAAAAGTCAGGAAAAGGTGATCCAAAGTGATCCGCTTTTTGGAAGCACCATAATTAACCATTTGATAATTAATTAGTTAAAATTCAGAGGTGATCCAACTGATCCAAAGTGATACACATTCACACGTGGATCATCATCCGATATCAAAACCTCAAATTCAGCAAATCTTCTGGCGTATCTACCGCATAAGTTTCCAGATCGGTCTCCGCAACCTTTATACGATAGCCGTTTTCAATCCAGCGCAATTGTTCCAATGCCTCGGCTTTTTCAAGGCTTGATACCGGCAACCGGGTAATCTCCTGCAAAACATCTGAGCGGTAACCGTAAATGCCAATATGTTTAAAATATGGATAAAACTCCAGCCAGTTTCGCCCCTCTTCGCCGCGGATGTGCGGGATGGCCGAGCGCGAGAAGTAAGCAGCCTCGTTTATTTTGGTGACTATAACTTTAGGAGTATTGGGATTATGCAATTCCTGCACATCTTTTACGCGCTTTACCAGTGTAGCGATCTGTACACCGGGCGAATTAAAACAGGCAGCCAGCTTGTTGATCTGCCCGGGGTCGATGTAAGGTTCATCGCCCTGGATATTGATAACCACCTGATATTGCGGATATGCAGCAGCCACCTCGGCACAGCGGTCGGTACCACTTTGATGATTGGCCCCGGTCATTATCGCTACCCCGCCAAAATTGACCACATGGTCATAAATGCGTTCATCATCTGTAGCTACGATAACCTCCGTAAGGTGTTCGCACTTTTTGGCTTGTTCGTAAACGCGCTGTATCATCGTCTTGCCGCCAATATCAACCAATGGCTTACCGGGAAAGCGTGATGACGCGTAACGCGCTGGAATGATGCCTAATATGTGCATAATTAGAATATTGTCATTGCGAGCGTAGCGTGGCAATCGCGAACTTTAAAAGTCGGCGACATTGCATCCTTGCGATTGCCACGCTACGCTCGCAATGACAATCAAGGCTGTTAAAACAACCCGTTTATCTCCCGCTCAATCGACTGGATGATATTACCCAGATCTTCAGGATTGTTGGCAAAGTCAAGCGTATCCTTATCCAACACCAACAGCTTGCCAAGCTTATAGTTGCTTATCCACTTGTCGTATTTTTCATTAAGTTTTGAAAGGTAATCAATACGGATACCAATCTCATACTCACGGCCACGGCGCTGAATGTTGTTTACCAATGTAGGCACCGATGCTTTCAGATAAACCAGCAGATCGGGTGCTTTAATGTGCTCTGTAATATTGTCGAAAATAGACTCGTAATTTTCGTAGTCGCGGGTGGTCATGAGGCCCATATCGTGCAGGTTCTCTGCAAAAATGTAGGCATCTTCATAAATGGTACGATCCTGAATAATATTGCGGCCGCTTTTTTGTATGTCGATGATCTGGCGGTAACGGCTGTTCAGAAAATATATCTGCAGGTTAAAGCTCCAGCGCTTCATGTCACTGTAAAAATCTTCCAGATAGGGATTATTATCTACGGCTTCATATAATGGTTCCCAACCGTAATTTTTGGCCAGTAACTCTGTAAGCGTAGTTTTACCGGCTCCAATATTTCCAACAATAGCTATGTGCATATAGGCTAAAGATATAATTTGAATGTTAATTTAACAAGTTGATCAGTCTTAAGTCGATAGTCTTGAGTATGGAGTCAGACATACAAATTTATTACGGGCTATTGACTCAAGACTCTGGACTAATGACTTAAGACTAATCAGAACTCTCTGAACCCAATGATCTCTCTTACCTCTCTGACGGTTTTCGAGGCGCTTTCGCGGGCTTTTTCGGCTCCATGGTGAGCTACCTTGCTCAGGTACTTGGCATCTCCGGCTATTTCGTTGATACGCTCGCGAATTGGCGCTGTAGCTACGATCATATCTTCAGCCAGCTGCTTTTTCAGGTCGCCGTAGCGTATCTGCATGGTGTTATACAGATTGTCGAAATGAGCAATGGTATCGGGCGTTGAAACCACTTTCATCAAGTCGAACAGGTTTTGGATGTAGTCCGGTTTTTCCTGATTTTCAACAGTCGGACCACTATCGGTAACGGCGCGCATTACTTTCTTACGTATCACCTCAGGCGCATCGCCCAAAAATATGGCGTTGCCCTCTCCTTCTGATTTGCCCATTTTGCCCTTACCATCCAATCCCGGAATTTTCACCAGGTTGCTGCTAAAGTTAAAAGCATATGGCTCCGGAAAATACTCGTGTTTATAAAGCCGATTAAAACGATTGCCAAAAGTGCGGGCCATCTCCAGATGTTGCTCCTGGTCTTTACCCACAGGCACCTTTGTAGCACGGTGGATCAGAATATCGGCGGCCATTAAAACCGGGTAAGTTAACAGGCCGGCGTTTACGTTATCCGGATGCGCGCGCACTTTATCTTTAAATGAAGTACTGCGTTCCAGTTCGCCCATATAGGCGTTCATATTTAAATATAGGTAAAGCTCAGTCACCTCAGGCACATCAGACTGTACGTAGATGGTCGCTTTTTCAGGATCAATACCGGCAGCAAGATATTCAATCAGTACGCTTTTTACATTACTGTGTAAGTTAGCAGGGGTTGGGTGCGTAGTAAGCGAATGCAGATCAGCTATAAAAAAGAAGCAGTTATATTCATGCTGCATTTTCACAAAATTCCGTATAGCACCATAGTAATTACCAAGGTGCAAATTTCCGGTTGATCTAATTCCGCTAACAACAGTTTCCATAGCGGCGAAAGTAAGGATTTTTTATATTTTTGAGGCCGATGAAAATACTTTTGAGAAAAGTGCACTGCTATTTATATATAGCCTCGGTAGCTATAACCTATGCAGTAGCCTTTCCGTTTTTGTATCTTTTATCGCGCGATAAACGCAATTATAAACACATGAATGCCATACGGCGCTCATGGGGTTTTGTAAGCTCAATACTTGTGGGCATTTCTTACAGTTTTGAGTACGAAGAGCCTATCGATTGGAACAAAACCTATATTATTTGCCCTAATCATACCTCAAATCTGGATATTACGGCCATGACTATCCTGGTGCGTAATAACAACCATAGTTTTATGGGCAAACACGCGCTGCTGAATAATTTTATTACCCGTCTGTTTTTTAAAACGGTAGATATTCCGGTAAATCGCGAAAGCAAGATGTCGTCATACCGGGCGTTTAAAAAAGCTTCAGAGGCATTGGCCGAAGGCACCTCGGTAATTATATTTCCTGAGGGACGTATTCACCACCAATATCCACCTCATTTACAAAACTTTAAGAACGGCCCCTTCCGTATGGCTATTGATATGAAGATACCGATCATCCCGGTGTCATCGCCCGATACCTGGAAAGTTTTGTGGGATACCGGCCTGGTGCATGGCAGTAAACCGGGAAATTGCCATATATTTGTACATAAGCCCATTGAAACGGCTAACTTAAAGCCCGATGATGCCGATGCGCTGCGCGACCGCGTTCATGACATCATCCAAAGCAAATTAGTATAGAAAATGAACATCGATAGCGAAACTGTAGATAAGATAGCCCACCTTGCCCGCCTTGAACTTTCGGCCACCGAAAAGCAGGAAATGATTGGCGACATGAACAAGATTCTGGATTTTATGGCCAAGCTTAACGAGATTGATACCGCCGGTGTCGAGCCGCTGGTTTACCTGTCTGACGAAGTCAATGTGTTCCGCGAAGACGTGGTAAAGCAAGAAATCACTGTCGAAGAAGGCCTGAAAAACGCACCTAAACACGACGATAAGTACTTTTTAGTAGCGAAGGTGATTGGGTGATTTGAGTTCTGAGTCTGGAGTCTTTAGTTCAGAGTCTTAATCAAACGCAAAAATAAGACTCAAAGCTCAGAACTAAAGACTCAAGACTAAAAACTGTAACAATCCCCCCCTGCAACTGTCAAAGAACAAAAAACGCATGGAGCCATTAATTACCCTTAAAGATATCGGACGCAAATATGTGATTGGCACTGAAGTAATTCACGCGCTGAAATCTGTATCGCTAACGATTAATAAGGGTGAATTTGTGGCGCTGATGGGCCCATCAGGTTCAGGTAAATCAACGCTGATGAATATTCTGGGTTGCCTGGATACCCCATCAAAAGGCGAATACACGCTAAACGGTATCAATGTTAGCCATATGTCTGACAATGAATTGGCCGAAGTTCGAAATTCAGAAATTGGCTTTGTGTTCCAGACATTTAACCTTTTACCCCGTAATACCGCTTTAGATAATGTGGCCCTGCCGCTGGTTTATGCCGGTATAAGCAAAGAAAACCGCCAGGCCCGCGCAAAAAAAGCTTTAGAAAATGTTGGCCTCGGCAATCGTACCGACCACCGCCCTAATGAACTGTCAGGCGGGCAGCGCCAGCGTGTAGCCGTAGCCCGAGCACTTATTAACGATCCATCCATCATCCTGGCAGACGAACCTACCGGTAACCTCGATACCAAAACGTCCATCGAAATTATGAGTTTGATGGAAGATATACACGCCAAAGGCAACACCATCATACTCGTAACGCACGAAGAAGACATTGCCATGCATGCCCACCGCATCGTCCGCATGCGCGACGGTTTGATCGAGCGCGATTATATCAATACTAATATTCAGATTGTTGATAGAAGCGGGGTTGTGTAATTCCACACCACGTCATTGCGAGGAACGAAGCAATCTCTACACTCGCTAATCAATCGAGCAAGGTATCATACAACTCCTTCAATTCGGAATTTATCCAGCTTACCATTGTTGTTCATGCTGCGTATGCATTTTGTTGGTCATGATATAAACGCAGCCGCCTTGTTGAAAAACCATCATACGATATAATTAACATTCCCTGCCAGTTGAATGTCCTGTGTAGAGATTGCTTCGTTCCTCGCAATGACGCGATGGGCAAATTAGTTGTATGAGTTTTATGATCTACTCCACCCCTCCCCAACAAGCCTCTGCCACACGCTCTACAAATTCGGCAATGTGTAATGACTTTTCAGGGATGATAGGATCATAATTACCTATTAATAAGGTATGATCGACAATCTCGATCATGAAATCGTTATCGCGGATGTCCATTACGGCATTGCGGAAATCGCGGGTCATGCCAGTGGTGGCTTTGTTATAGTCGTTCACTACAACGTAGAAGGTATCGCTGAAAGGTTTATCCTCTTCAAAATCAAGCTCATGTGGGTGGATAAGTTCCAGCAGCTTATCGGTCAAAGTTTCACGGCGGATCACCACGCCGCCAAAATTCTGTTTCAGGTAGGTAATGCCCCACACTTGTGCTTCCTGATGATGGGTGACATGCCTCTCGCCTATTTTATAATGCACCTGTACAAACAGGATGTAAGAATCGCCGCAATCACGCTTAATCACGTATGATCCGCGCACATTTACATCGCTACATTTGCCAAAAGCCTTAAACTGATGTAAGTCAAAATCAATATGCCCCGTAGGCATGATATTAAATTCTTCGCGCAGTTTTTGATGGGTTTCGGTAAAACGTTTTACGGCGTCCTCACTAAGTCCGTCAACGTCAAAAGGGTGGTTTTCCATATAGGATGGTGTTTATACTAAAGTAGAAAATCTTTTTGAGGGTATGAAAATGCAGCTTTTTATTTTGTCATTCTGAGCAAAGCGAAGAATCTTATAAAAGCGATAATTTCAAAACGTATAAGATTCTTCGCTTTACTCAGAATGACAAACGGCTAGAAAGGTAGGTTATCAATAATGCTTCATCTTAGCACAAGAACAAACACAATTAGGATCGCTGATACCCAGCTTGGTCAGAAAATGCTGGTAGAAACCAATACGGTCCTTCATACCCGGATTATCCTCACCTAAACCACATTCCAGCGCACCGTTCACAATATTGATCACCATACCAAAGCCGGGTGTACGGCCCGCAGCTTTATCGACAGCATTGGGTTGCCATTTGCCTATCATAACATCGTGTGCCGATGGTTTGTGAGTTTGTGGCGTCATCCAGAAATAAATGGCAGCTTTGAAAGCCACTACCGGATCTTTGGTGATCAGGTCTGGGTTATTGAGCAGGATTTTATGATCGCCAAAAATACAGTCGGACGCATAGCCGTAGTTGCCATTATAGCTTAACTGCATCGGTCCGCGACCGTAGTATTTCTTGCCCTTTACCGGTGGATATTCATCACTTTCGGCAAAATAATTCAATGTAGTATCAGCTTCATGGGTAAGCATAAGGCCATCAGTATAGCTGCCATTCATGCCGTGGCGGGTTTCATGAGCCAATATGGCAAAGAAAGCGGCCAGCTCTTTTTTGTTAGTGAGCATATCACGCTCCGCGCAAAAATCGCCGTAGTCTATATAATAAACGCTGTCGGGTTTTACCTTGGCCCAGCCTTCGTTCCAGTCGACATCCTGCCGTATCATGGTAGTTTTTCCGGTGGATTTATCGGTCCGCATAAATTGATACACTGACACTGCCCGGCGGGTGATTTTCATTTTGATTTGCCCTAACTCTTTAACAGCCTTGATAAACGCCGGGTAAGTATAAAATTTATCGCGCTGCGGAAACAATTCATTGAACTGTTTTTCTGTTATTAGGTTAAATGCAGCCGGGGCACTGGTTGTAGTTGCAGGTGCCGATGCGCCGCCGCAGCTTGTATTGAGCAGCACTACAGCAACGGCGGCAAGCAATATAATTTTGGTAGACAGGGTGATATTTTTCACAACGTATAGATTTTGTTTTTAATTACTCAAATATAAATGCAAGTCGTAATTTAATACGCAATTATTGGATTGTTTAAACCAATATTTTTAAATTGCCTTACCTGCTTTATGAAGATATATACCAAAACGGGCGATAAAGGTTTTACCTCACTGATAGGCGGTACGCGTGTACCCAAACATCATTTGCGTATTGAAAGCTACGGCACTATCGATGAGCTGAACAGCTACATAGGCCTGATACGCGACCAGGATATTGCCTCAAACGACAAAAATTTCCTGAAAGAAATACAGGATCGCCTGTTTACCATCGGCTCGTCGTTGGCGGCCGACCCCGAAAAATCAAAAATGGTGATACCTGATCTGTACGCCGAAGATATCGAGGCGCTTGAGCAGGAAATGGACCGCATAAATACCCAACTGCCCGAGCTGAAACACTTTATTTTGCCGGGAGGCAGCACTACCGTATCTTATTGTCACCTAGCGCGATGCGTGTGCAGACGGGCCGAGAGATTGGTGGTGCATCTGGCCGAAGAAAGTGCTGTAGATGATAAAATAATCGTCTATCTGAACCGCTTAAGCGACTACTTGTTTACCCTTGCCCGCAAAACAGCAAACGACAACAAAATACCTGAAAATCAATGGATACCGCGACTTAAGAAAAATTGAAAAAATATATTGATAATCAAACTAAAAATATTATACTTTTGCCAAAATTGACAGCTTCTAAAATTTAACTAAAAATTATCAGATAAGAATATGTATTGGACACTTGAATTAGCATCTCACTTAGAGGACGCACCCTGGCCTGCTACTAAAGACGAATTAATTGATTATGCCATACGCTCAGGCGCCCCTGTTGAGGTGATTGAAAACCTACAGGCCTTAGAGGATGATGGCGAGCCTTATGAAAACATCGAAGAAATATGGCCTGATTACCCTACAAAGGATGACTTCTTTTTTAACGAAGACGAATACTAATCGACAAAAAACGATATAAAAAACTCCGTGCCGAACTTATTGGCACGGGGTTTTTATTTTTTAGGCCAATTTGGAATGCTTTTTGGACGTAGCCTCCTAATTATTCACCTTAAAAAACATACAAAATGAGAGGCTTATTATACATTATCGCTGTGATCCTGATTATAGGATGGGCTTTAGGATTCTTTTATTACTCAGCCGGAGGCATTATCCACGTATTATTGGTGATTGCTATCGTAGCTTTACTGCTAGGCGTTATCAGACGAGCCTGATTTACAGATTCAAGAGTCAAGAATCGAGAGTTGAGAATAAAGAACCGAAAAATTAAGATATTTATCGCATTCAAATTTACCGGCTCTTTTTCTGCTATACTATATCTATCTCGATTCTTGAATCTCGACTCTTGAATCTAACTTCTAACTCGCTTTATACATCTTTCCCGGCAGCGATTTGATAAAACCCTGCATTTCCATGTTCAATAAGTTCATGGCTAGCTGGCTCATGGGCATATTTGTCTTGATGGTCAAGTCGTCAATAGCCATAGCTGCATTGTTTTGCTGGAGTATATAATATATGGTACGTTCATCGTCCGACAGATCTAACGGTAACAAAAACTGCTCGACGGGTTTAATATCCTCAGGCTTTTCCCAGCCCATGCTGTAGGCCAGGTCGGCGACGCAAGTGAGCAAACTGGCTTTATGGTTGCGGATCAGGAAATTACAACCTTCAGAATAAATATCCGTTAACCTTCCCGGAAAAGCAAAAACATCCCGGTTATAAGAATTGGCGATCTCGGCCGTGATAAGCGCCCCGCCTTTTATACTCGCCTCTACAACGATAGTAGCATCAGCCATACCCGCTACGATACGATTACGTTCCGGAAAATTCGCCGGTCCCGCAGGCACACCCGATGGATACTCACTTAGTAATCCGCCGTATTCCAGCATTTTATCAGCGGTATTTTTATTGGCTGCGGGATACATTTTGTCCAGTCCGTGGCCCAGCACCCCTACAGTGCTCATTTGGTGTTTCAGGCACTCTCTGTGAGCAATGACGTCGATACCGTGGGCCAGTCCGCTTACTATTAATACATTGTACTGTTGCAGTTCGGCAACCAGTTCTTCGCAAAGCGCGCGGCCATAGTCTGTGGCGTTGCGGGTACCTACAATGCTAATCACTTTGCGCGCGTTCAAATCGGCATTACCCTTGCTATATAATAAGGTAGGCGCGTCAAAGCAGTTTTTTAATCTTTTGGGATAACGTTGATCGGTATAAAATAAAATGTCGACGTTGTTCTTCTCAGCAAACTTCAGTTCAGCCTCCGCTTTTTGCAGGGCTTCCTCAAAATTCAACTCGCGCACGGTTTTCTCACCAATACCCGGGATAGTCAGCAATTTAGCAGCCGATGCATTGAACACCGCCTCAGCGCTACCCAGGTGACTAACCATAGCCCTACCCAGCGTGGATCCAATATTTTTCAGAAAAGTAATAGCAACCTCGTGAAGTTGTGACATGGTGTTGGTTTGTGAGGTGTGCAAAATAAGATATGGTTGGTGGATGTGCAAATAATTATTTTTCTTCTCATTTGTCATGGAGGTACGATCCCGAACGTTCGGGACACGCGTTCCTGTTCTGCTTGTCCCGAACGTTCGGGACCATGCTGCGCTCGCAATGACAACTTAACGAAATCACCACCCTTATCCTACTATAAACGAGAAATCGAAATGCCTAAAAATACAAAACGAAGTGAGCATTTTTTACGCTCAAAATGGGCTTTAAATGAGTAAAACAACATCCAAAATGTATAATTATGAACTTGAAGGAAGGGGGGTATTTGCATTTTCGCGTGCTTTCGCGCGAAAAATTAAGCTTTGTTGATAGCCAACTCCAAGGTAAAAATCAATCTTTTTAGCTTATCAAATTCACTGTCAATTTGTAATCTGCGATCTGTCGACATCAAAATTATACCTTCGCGAACTTCCAAAGGTATATCGTCTAAATGTTGTTGGGTAAGTCGCGGCGTACTGGTTAAAAGCGTGTTCAGAGACCGAGTAGATAGGACTATATTGGTTCTATGTGTATCGTCGACCTTAATTCCTGTGGTGGCTATGGTGTCTATCACTGACAATATATTCACCGAAATTCGTTTAATACTACTTACTGCGAGTGAATGTTCAATTTGCTGTAAAGCAACTTGGCTGCTTGTATCTTCTATTAATAAATAAATATCATCAATTCGCTTAATAAATAAGTCTTTTTCAACGCGATTGGCCTCTTTGGTGCTTTCCAGTATAGTAGCTACCCAATAAGCAACCCCTAAGGTTACCGCAAGTGATAACAAAGAAATTGCGGCACCAACAGTGTCAATTTCCGTTTTTAAGGTAAAAATTGGCCAGCACTGTATGGTTTTACCAATCAATATGCCAATAATTAATAAGAAGATTATACTAATTATTGACCAGGCTATCTTCATGCGCGTCGTTTAAGTAAGCAAGTATATCATCCTTCAAATAAGGCTCTTCCTCCGACACTATTTCCAAATGGGTTAAAATTTGATTGTAATCCAAGTGATGTTCCCGTATTAGTCCACCAAATATCTCTTCGAGAAATGATGTACCGTACCCAAGGGTCCCATCTAGATCAACAACAACCATCTTATTATTATTTATGGCATCATTAAAAATATTATAGAATTTTTCAGTTCTAAATAATTCTCCTGACCATTTACCTTCTTTAATATATCTTGGGCCTGGAGTGCGGGAAAAATCCCTGGCAATTTTTACTTCTACTCTATCCATGGCAATGTTATTGTTTCGCTATTTACTTCAAAATAAACGAATGTTCCCTCGAAATTGTTAGGCAACGAAATATATTTATTTTCGCTAACGTCGGCAAACACATCGTTTGTAATTATATACAGATTAGAAATTAAATTTCTATCCATTGCTTCTTTAATTCCCGGCAATCCCTTTCCTCGGTAATGTTTACCAGTAACCGTTTTGTGTAAATCACCATTTAATATCAACTGCAACACATCTGCATTGCTTTGAGAGCTTAACAGGTTCATCACACGTCTCCAATCAAACCATTTACTTTCTTCGGTTTTTCTGTTTAAGCTTTCAAAGATACCAACTCCATAGTCAATAAATGAAAATGCCGCTATTTTTTGCGTTGCGCTGACATTCACTGATAACCACCAATGTTTTTCCCCTTCCTGGCTTGGTACAGCATGGTTAAAAGAATTTTGCATCAATTCCACTAAAGAACGTTGCAAACCTTTATAAACTGCTTTCCGTCCCAAGATACCGGTCGCTACCTCAATCATTATTTTTTCACCCAATTCCGAATCTACATCTTTCCAGGCGTGGGTGTGTATAGCACTTCGAGTACCTATATTGTACCTATCCATGTCTTTGATTGACACTCTGTATAGGGTTTGAAAAAAGCCGGAAGCTATTAATATTTGATGTATACGATTATCACGCGGAAAATCCCCGTTAAAATTTATCCTTTGCGATTTGAATCTAACCATAATGGAAAGCAGTATAACGATAGCACTATAGTCGATAGACTTAATGTTTTTCATCATTATAAATACTTTCGTTTTACTGTCGAATAGCTTCTTCAATTGGGTGATAAATTTTATCACCTCAACGGGATTGGTTAAAAACGAAAAATTAGATGGGACTTTTGCGTTGACAAAATCAAAATCTTTATGTTTGTTTTTTACAGATTTCCTTCCATAGGAATTTCGCTTATTTTTTTGCCTATTATCAGTTTTTTTGTACTTATTAAACCTTACTTGTTGTGTTAAGGACTTAGCGGCGTGTCTGGTATTCTTTTTTTTATAATAACTTGTAGAGTAGAATTTTTTCATTCACTGAATTTAGATAATCGCTTAGGTTTTTGTTGAATTGGCGATATGAAAATTAGCTGTTAAGACCCTCCGTAACAACGACTGCTAAACAGCAGCCGGAAACGGAACCTTAACAGCTAATTATCAAAGATATTAAACTTATTTCAAAAAGCTTTCAAAGCCTTTTCAATCATATTTCAAAGAACGGAACTACTGGATTAGCTCCAGTTAAAATGTGGTAATTTTTTGGCAAGATATTTTTTGTCGGCTTTGTCCTGTTTTAATTGTTCTAAGTGATCGCGGCTAATCATAATTATTTGTGCTATGCGAATTTCACTAAGATCAAATTCTTTATTTAACTCTGCCAAAGCACGTTCATATTTCAAGCCTATTATCGAAAAATGATAATAAAACCTACAGGCTATTTTATAATTACGCTCCCCTGTAAAAACACCTTTAGCATGTTTAATCCCACTATTTGTTAAACTTTCAGGCAGAATTTTATTTATAAGTTGATTACCTAACGACATCGATTTTATAATATAGATATTAAACTAAATATAAGACGGCCATAAGAAATACACGACCGCCTTATCACCAAAAAACGACTCTTAAATAGCATTCTTTCTTTCATAAGCTCTGATAAAATCCAAGCTTATAACGAAAGCGCCGTTTTGAACTTTAATAGCTGAGGGTAGATTTCCACTATAACCGAAATCATAAAAGTTGCTATTTGTCGGCTCTCGTAGAACGCCGCTATATGAAGCATCAAATGCGTTCAAGGTATCGCAAACGGCTTGAATACTCGTTGCAATTGTAGCGCTCTGATCTGTTTTAGTGTAGTAACTATAAACAGCCGAAATTTGCGCATCAGAGTCAGCAACCTTTGTTATAACATCGTCCACCAGTGACAATAGATTTATACGCGCTGATTTTATTTCAAACGGCCCGTTGAATGTATTTTCAGATGCACTTAAAGCAACTTTAACGGCAGAGACATTGGGCTGCGCGTCCATCAGTTGAATGAACTTTTCCCGGTTTAATGGTATACCAGCTACAACCAGCCCTCCTGCTGCATTGATTACCTTATTAGTTGCAAAGTCTTGCAACCAGTCGCCCGAAGCGTTTCTCCTCATTGTATAGGTGACAAGCGTATTTATTTCTGCTATTGTCGGGGTTATGCTTATATCTTTAAAAGCATCGTATACTGATTGAAAAAGTGTAACAACTCGGTCTAAAGTCGCCTTTTCGGCGGCTATTCTTTTTGTGTCTGTAAAAATTAATACTGGTGTCATTCTGTGTTTTATTTTGTTTAAGGGTGAAAATATTATTAGACATATAAAGTATTTATACTGCTACTTTTCGCCTGTATAGAAAAGCTACGAACTCCAATTACGCCAGGATTTGGCGGTATGTTCAGCTTTAATAATAAAATACTGTCTTTTTTATGCAGAAAAATATCCGACAGTGCGCATTTCAATCTTACAGTTCCGTTGTATTCAAAAAGTTCGTACAGCTCTCTTAATTCATTATCCGGAAACTGTTCGTATTGCCCTATTAAAAAGCCTTTAATCCTAATTTGCCAGCTACGGTTACTAATCATTTCGTCTACCTCATTGTCTGTTCCAGCCATTTCAGTAGCCGTTACATTTTTGGTTCGGTCAAAACTGATTACACTATAGGGAAAGTGATAATCTTTTGACATTCCATCTAAATCATACCCTTGTATGGTTATCGGACAAAACACCTCACGGCCTATTGTATCAGCCTGTCCGTATAGCGGTTCGCCGTACATATTGGTTAACTTTTTAACCGTAGACGGCACCATCGCTTTGGGCTGGCCTTGCACATCGGTAGGCAAGCCAGCAACATAAGCAGGCCTGTAGCCATGTACCTGCTCGAATAACTCGGCAAGGTTGATAACGTTGTTTGAATTTGGAACCATCATAATGGAGTTGTGATTTATAGATAATTATAAAATTGCAAGCAGAACATCCTATAAAGGCTTGCCGTCTCTCAGTGCTGGCATTCTGTCGTGGTGCTCAAAAAACTTCGCTTTGTATACTTCCGGGGCGTGCTCTTTTAGCGTTTTTGTGCCGTCGCCATATTCATTTTTTAAGTCGCGCCAATTTTTATGTAGCAACGGCATGATTTGTTTTGGGATTTTCCCCTCCAGTCTATCAGGCTTAATTTTGGCTGCTTTAACAAAATCGAATATATCTCTAACCGACTGATCGGAATCATCTAAGGATAATAGATCACTGGCCATAGTTTCCGTTAATTTTCCAGCAGCTATGCCGTTTTCAACCACATCAACAGTTGACTGCTTATGATTGCCTGCCGCAAATAGCTTGCTTTGTTTGGCTAACTTTAGATACTGGCCTACCGAGCCATAAGACAGGGCGATACTTCGGCCGCTCGCATCATAAAGCTGTACAGGCAATGCCTGGTCGTTGCCGCCTATATCTACACAACTTACATCGGTTACCTTGCATTTTGTAACGGTTGGCTCTGTTTGGCCGCTTAACATATACTTAGGGTCGTCGCTTACTTCCAAGGGTATTGCGCCCAATGACAGCATATTTAGCACTCCGCTTTCGTATTTGTTAAAAACGGACATTGCAAAGCTGTCAGTTTCATCAAATTCGGGTTGGCATGTCCAGGCGTCGCCTTCCAGTCGTATTTCGACCACTCTGCCTAATGGCAAAATTTGATCTCTACTGTTACCGTCTGCACGCTTGTGCATCCATAATAAAATAGGGTTATTGATATACTGGCTGAAATCGACACCGGCAGATAGCACACGGTATTTATAGCAATTAACGGCGCTGGTAGTGATGACATACCGCTTTGTTGTTCTTTTCATTTGAAGGCTTGGGGTTATTAAATAGTTTAAATTTTACACTATAAAATTACCCTAACACATTGATAGAAAGCAAATTAGAACCGCGCACATTATCTATAACAAACACTTAATCAATCCCTTATGATTAATACACGGTTAATCTTTTTATAGATTGGTTTAACAGATAACCATTAAAAAACTGCAAATACCCCTATTGCTTCACGCTTTATTTTAACACAAAACCGCGCCTTAGCAGTAATTTAGATGGCTGTCTTTTGTATTCGATGTTTTGTTTAGAATGCATGAAATATAAGCCGAAGAGGTAGGGGTATTTGCATTATTTAAAAGTATAAATCATAAAAAAAGCGCCCTTAAGCTATCATAAGGGCGCTTTTTACAATAATAATGTAACTTTATTCCAATACGTCTATTATCATCCCCAAATAACATAATTCGTCATCCGTACTTGTTGAAATCATATCCGGATGCTGAACTAGTAATCTTGTGTAGTTTCTATAAATTTCCGACAGCACCTTTTGCAAATGTTTTGCCTCTGCATCAACAATTATGAGTTCTTTAAATTCGGCTATCCGTTTAGCGTCAGCCTCGGTAACATCTCTATTCTTGTAACGTTCCATGACTATGCAATTTGAAGGTTTAAGTTATTTAACAAATTCTTTATTGCCTTATCAGCAGCTTTGCTGTCATTGCTTTTTTGTGTGCTTTTTACAATAGCCTCAAACTGTCTGTGAATTTTAACCAGTTCATTATAGTTCATCGCATTAAGTTCTTTTTTAACTGCCCCACGTTCCTTAAGAAACATGTTAAGTTTCGCTGCGTTCATCTTTTTATCGTCCGGTGTATTGCCGTAGATAATTCCAGCTTTGTATGCTAGCGAGAAGATAAGCCCTTTTTGTTTCTCGCGAGGGTCGTACTGCGCCAGGAAAGTAATTAATGTGCGCGCCTCGTCTATAGTTAAATCTTTGCTGCTTTCCGCGCGCCCTTTTGAAACGTTGTAGATCATTTCGGCTTTTTGGTCGATGATTCCTAAATTATTAAGCATCGCATGAATTTTTGCGATTTGTGGTTTTGTCGCTTTTTGCATGGCGTTTAATTTAAAGTAGGCTTATATACTAATTCGTTAAAGTCGTTTATTGCTATACGTTCTGCTTTAAGCAGGCGCGCTGCCGCTGTATTGTTATTCTTTATAATAGTTTTGAGCAGGGATATTGCGCTATGGCTATTGCCGTTTTCCATTCCGTTCAATATCAACAAACCTTGTAAAGCAACGCTGTGAGGTGGCTCTGCCGGTGGATTTGAAATTGCCTTCATTTTCAGACGTACAGCCAATTGCCTTTTGTACATAAAAATATTAAGTCCGCATTTTAAAAGCCTTGCTGCTATTTTTTCATTTTCCAAAATGGCGTAAAGTAAAGCTTCTGTACAAATTTCTTTTAAATGGCTTTGCTGGCTTATCACTAGTGCGTCCGCTAAAATTGTTGTTAGTTCATGTGGCACTGTTTTAATTTTTGCAACGTTTATTGTTTCCATGTCTTAAATTTTTGCTGTTACTTTTTTAATAAAGTCGTTTTGTACGACCTCTATTTGTGCGGCATCATCCGGGAAAAGCTTTTTATAATGCGCACAGAAAGCGGCGGTAAGTTCTACTATAATGTTTTGGGCCTGGGCTATTTGCCTTGCAGCATCCCACCCGTACATATATATCCAAATTTCAATTTGCTTTTCAGACGTACTTAGTTGTTGAGCAATTTGTCCGGTGGTAAATCCTTTTTCGATATACAGTGCGGCCGCTCTATATTGAGTGAGTATTTCTAGATTAGGACGTAGTTTATCCCATTGGCCCTGTTTATTCCATTTTTGAACTGTGGGCATAGATAGATTTAGCCTTTCGCAAATTACCTTTGCTGACAGTCCTTCTTTGATATACAATACAGCGGCTTGAAATTCAAGTGCTTTATAATCTCGCTTTAGTAATCGTTTTCTATCCATTTTAATTTGAGTGAAGTATTAATATGCTTTCCGCTCTTCTTAGTCCTCCGATGTTACCATCGTTATCTGTCACGATGCACTTATTAACTATTGTGGTTAGATCGCTTTTATCTTGCATATTAGCTTTAAGTACATCTGTTAAAAGGGATTTATAAAAGGCAATTTTTTCTGTTTTGCCAATTGGCACACTAAAACTGTAATTACTGCTAAATCGACTGAATAGCTCTCTGTACCCCACTTTTTTGTTACTTATACCTTTTTCAATTTTAGCACGCAATCCATCGGCACCTATCATATACCAACCGCAAGCTCCCTCTGTAGCATTCCAAAATTCTTTTAAGTCCAACATTGCAGTATATTCCAGGTCGCCCGCCTCATCAATTATGATTAAAGGCTTTTCAACTACTTTTAAAAAGTATTTTATATCTTCCTTAACCGTACCTGTTTTTCCTCGATACTCTATGCCTAGTGTTTTAGCCAGTGCTTTAGCAAATTGTATTTTTGTTCTAGACTGACTGGCGTCGAGATAAAAACAATTTCTTAGCGTACGCGATAAATATTTGGCAGTATATGTTTTGCCTATACCACAATCGTCTACAAAAATCATTGCCTTTGAGTGTTCTTGGCAATACTTTACATCCTCTTCGATTTGGTTAAACACAGCCGTACGCGCTGTATTCCATTTACGGTTGCAAGTAGCTATATCAAGTTCTCGCGCAAGGGCTATCCATTTACCGTCGGCCATACCTATATCTATTTTGCCGCTCTTCATTTGGCTGAAATAGGAGTGGTTTATTTTATTCTTTACCGCGAAAGCACCGTCGGAACCATCAAAGTTTTCTCTCAATTTCATTAGCGCGTCCCGCACTTTAGTCTTAAATTCTTGGGTTATTGCCATCATAGTTTTAAAAATTAAAATCTGTCTTTTAGTGAGCGTGTAATACTTTGCTTTGGGATAAAATCCAGTTCGTCCGGAGGTTCAGGCAACAATTCGCCTGTTAGTAGGTCAGAAAGTATATTTTGTTTAAGTCCTGGCATCACGAATGATTTTTTTAGCGCCGGGGTATTGTCTATTATTGTAACTCGTTCTATCGATTGTTTCCTTCTGCGTCCATACGCTTCAATTGTGGAGACATACTTACTCATGATCTCACGTGCTTCAAGGTCAGCGGCGGTTTGTTCAATTTTAGCACGATGGTAGCGCGGTTTAGGTACCGCCTCGCATTGAAATTGATTGTTGATATAAATTAGTGCTTTTAGGACTTTACCGTCGTTACCATCCAACCAGTACAAATCGATGGTTTTTCCTTCAACGCGTCCTAACAACATAATAAGCTCGTCACCAAAGCAAACGTTGCCATCATTACCTAATAAAAATTCAGAGCCTTGAAGTTTAATAATACCGGCTTTGCAACTACTTATAATTTTGAAGCCTACGTGTGGTAGAATAGCATGGTAGTTTATCGGTTTTAGATCGGGATGCTGCATTTGCATAAAGACATCCCATCTCGTTAAGTGCTTATGGATGCTATGCGGCATATTATTCCAAGTCTCAATGTCACGTAAACAACCCTCAATTATGTCATCATAATATTGAGCCTTTACTTCATGGCTACCTGTTTGATTACTTTCGCTAAGCGCGAATGGACGCGCCAACCAACCTTCGCGTTTCTTTTCTATATCGTAGCGAAGAGGCCTGTAATAAGCCTCTATCCGTTTGCCTCGAGCATTATTAGCCTCAATTCTTACGTTTTGGAACATTACTCCTTCGCGTAAAAAGGTGTCAACATACGTGCTGTTTAAACTCATTTCGGCTTCCAATTCATTCGGCAGGCACAATCCCCATTCAGCGTAGTTTCTGACTAACTGGCGATAAAAATTTAATATTATGCCTTCTTTTGAGTTGCCATAAACCCAGCATGTGAATGCTTCGCTACCTAAATCAATGGCATTGTAAAACCATGGCCTTTTTCCATCCGGGGTTTTAAAAGGAGGTTGCCGGTCATCGATAGATATGATACTACCTGCAAATTCCGGCTTTTTCAAAGAATGATAGGGCTTGAATTGCTGTTGATATTTCTGACGATCACCACTTCTAAGGGCATAAGTGCCAATAGTACTTTTCCAATTAGATAAATAATTAGTTACCGATGTTTTGCTTAAAACTTTGAAATCACGGGGATTAAATATTTCGCCGGTGACATTGTCGATAATTTCTAGGTTACCCGCCATGAAAGAGCCATACCGCCTGTGCACTTCTGTTGCTGTGGGTTTGGTTGTGTCCGTAGCAAACATACTTTCTAAAAGTGCTAGTGTTTCGGCAGTAACTTTTCTGCTGTTCTCATTACCGTGTTTACCTGAAACTAAACTGGCATAGCTGTGCTTTTCAAACGCTTTCAAAACCTCTTTAAAACGCTTTAAACTTTCAGGTAAAGTGTGTGGCGCTTTCCCTTTTACAGCGAGTGTCTTTTGAAAGGTTTTTGCATGGTCGCATAACACAGATGTTATACCAGTACTATTCTGTCCGCGCCTGCTTCTATCTCGTATAATAACCGATCTTAACGAAATCAAAGCCTTTAACACGCTGGCATTTGTGATATATCTTTCTTGATGCTCTGCTGTTAAATATTCCCCGTTTGGTAATTGATAACGAGTGAAAAATGACACAGCATCCTTGTCAGTTTTGTAATATTGCTCAAGCACATGTTTCACCTGACGAGGGTCGCCTAATCCGTGTTGTATGTGAACAGGTAGTGTGTCAAAATCAATAAGCATAACACGGCCGTTGCCACCGAGCTGCACCCGCTTAGGACCAGTAGGCATATCCCGATACCGGTATAAGGTGGATTTCAAATTAGGCCACGTATACCAGTTAGGCACCAACTCCTCCAGTGTTACAACTATTTTATCTCTCCACTCGTGCGGCATAGCAAATCAGTTGATACGGGCTATTAAATTGTTTTTCTTTTCCGACAATTCGGCTAATACCTCTAAAGTTGCTAATTCGATGGCGACGCTATTGTTCTTTCCGTTCAAAAACTCCGACACAGCTTGTTTTGTGACGCCCGCTCTTTTAGCAATTACATCGCCATATCCATGAGGCACTTTTGATTTTAATTCTTTTCGTTCCATTATTTTATTTACTTTTAATGAATAAATTATTTATTAATAAACAAATATAATTCATTAAAAACGAATAAAGCAAATGTTATTATTTATTATTTGCGAATTTTATTAATTATGAACGAATTCAGTAGAATTTTACGTGGTATCAGAATTGATACAGGATTAAGCCAGAAAGACTTTGCAAACAAATTGGGAATGAAGCCAGTGGCATATAACATGGTAGAGTCAGGCAAAAACCAGCCCTCGTATACACTTTTAACTAATCTGGTGGAAGTTTTCAGCGTAGACGCTAATCGGCTTTTTAATATTAACGACAGTACGTTAAATGAGAAGGTTCCAAAAAACGAGGCTGATTTTTTGAACTTGGCACAAGAACGGGCAAAAAAAATCAACTACTTATATCAAAGTTTAATTAGCATTCGACTTTTACTTTTCCAGGAACTTAAAATAAAAAGTGAACTCGCTACCAAAGCAGAAGCTGATTTGTTAAATACACTTGCTAGGCCTAATACTGATAGTAACGAATTTCGATATCCTTACAACGATCTTGATGAAAAAGGTAAAGAGGCTTATCTTAAGGACACAGAAAGTTGCATTACATTATTCACTAATACATTTTTTGATTGCTTCGATCAGTTGTATAAAGGAATCATTATACCTTATGACAAAGAATTAAGAGGCGACTTTTTAAGTAAAAGACAAAAAGTAACTGATAATTGGAAATATTCCCACGTGTTTAAGGAAAAACAAAATCTATGAATTCATTTACAGATGTTTTGATTACTGCCGGTGTTGGAGCCTTATTTACTGCAGCCGGTTATGGGCTGAAATTATTAGTAGATTTTTATTTTTTAAAGTCTCCGCGTATATACCCCGAAGTCACTATAACCGGAACACTGACAATGCCGCCACTAAACGGGTATCGCCGTTATGGTTATAAGATAATAGTAGAATTTTATAACCATTCAAAAAATGAAGCATATGGCTTTGAAATTAAAAACTTTTCTGTAATGAGTGATGTTCTAAAACTAACAGCATACCCAAAAGATATTTCCAAAAACCCCATAAATGATATTGCACCGCTAAGATTTGAAATGTCTTACGAGGCAGTGTTGCCTGTTATAGCCGGCAAAGAGACATTAGATTCCACTGGACGTATTGATGAGTTATACAAAGGTTATTTTATGGATATATCTTTTAAAAATGCCTTGGGTAACACCTATCGTAAATCTATTAACGGAAAAATGGTAGTAAAAAACAACGAGCGAATTTTTCATGTCGGCTGGTAAAATATATATATTGCTTAAAAGTGGTGCAACCCCAACTGCAACCCCAAATGTAACCCCAACTTTTTTTTGAAGTTAAAATCAACGATAATACGTGCCGAAATATCGTATTTAGTCAATTCAGCCAAAAGCCGCTTTAAACATAATTAAAGCGGCTTTTTTCTATTTATGAATGGAACATAAAAGCTATATACGTGCTAATTATCACCCCAAAAATGGAAGCAAAATAATACTAAATGGAAGTTGACCGGACAAATCGTTTTACATGTATGAATTAGCTAAAGTCTACAAAAAATGCCTCCACACTATCAACAAGGCTGTTTTCGTACAAACTTCGGACTTTTTTATAATCTCCTTTTTTAGACATTTGGAAATACCCCCCATACTACTCAAAATCAAAACATTTAAAAAAACTACAAAAATAGTTTGCAAACTATAAAAATAGTTTTTAGCTTTACTTAAAGAAACTATAAAAATAGTTTGCTTTATAAAAAATAACATGAGTATCCCCTGCTCATGCAAACCTTTTAACAGATAAAATAATAGCATAAAATGATGATCAAAGAATTGACAAAAGCCGAAGAACAAGTAATGCAGATACTATGGCAGCTCAATGAAGCCATTGTAAAAGACATTATCGAGAAAATGTCTGAGCCCAAACCCGCCTATAATACCGTATCGACCGTTGTGCGCGTGCTGGAGGGCAAAGGGTTTGTTGACCATAAAGCCTATGGCAACTCGCATGTTTACTTTCCGCTGGTAAGTGAAGAGCAGTATCGCAAATTCACTTTTGATAAAATGATGAATAACTACTTCAGTAATTCTTATAAAAGCCTGGTGTCATTCATCGCCAACGAAAAAAAACTCGGCGTAAAAGAACTGGACGAACTCACCAAATTATTGGACGACCTTAAAAATAAGAAATCATGAACTGGCTTATTTACCTGGCCGAAGCAAATGCTTACCTGGTAATATTTTATCTGGTTTATAGCTTGCTGCTGGCCAAAGACACGCATTACCAGCTTAGTCGCGCTTATTTGCTACTAAGCGGCCCGGTAGCTTTTGTTTTGCCATTGGTGCAGTTAAATTTTCTGAAACCAACGATTTACGTATATGCGGCACAATCGTACGAACTAGAGCCCACTCAAACGCCGATCTGGCAAAACATGCTATTTTACGGGTATCTGACCGGGGTTTGCGTTGTACTAGCACTATTTATACTGAAACTGATTCAAATAAAACGATTAACACAGTCAAACACCAGGATAAATAAGACCGATCATCATATCATCCGGCTGGACGAATCAAACACGGGGTTTTCTTTCTTCAACTATCTGTTTATCGGGTCGGACGTAGCCGATGAGCCGCTGATTATCAGGCACGAGCTGGTTCATATCCGCCAAAAACATTCGGCCGATGTTGTTTTTACCGAATTGCTTAAAACCGTCAATTGGTTTAATCCGGTGGTATACCTGCTCCAAGACAGCATTCGTACGGTGCATGAGTACATTGCCGATGAGCAAACAGCACAATCAACCGATAACACTATAGCTTATGCGTCCTTTCTGATCGACAATGCTTACGGACAGGGCGGCCCAGCTATAACACATTCATTTTTCAACCATAACCTATTAAAAAAGAGAATTATCATGTTAGATCAAAAACGTTCGGGCAATTTAGCCAGGCTAAAATACCTCGTGGCTGTACCGCTATGCGCAGCCTTATTAACTGAATCTACCTTAGGCTTCAGTAAATCATATGGCATTATCGGTATCGGTACGCAAGAAGTAAAGGTTGATACCGCCAAAAAAACAGGCGTAAAGGACGCTCGTCAGGTTCCGCCGCCACCGCCGCTTCAAAAACGGCCGGGCAAGCGCCTTCCTCCGCCTCCACCTGCGCCGCCGGTTAAATCAGGCGAACAGGTTGTAAAAATTGATCCGCGCGCTCCACGACCGGATATAAGTAAGGTAAAATTCCCGCCACCGGTGGTAACAAAGGATGTTTCGCCTAAATCGCCGCGTAAAGCCAGCGACCAGGTGAAATTCCCACCACCAGTAGTAAAAAAGGATATTTCGCCTAAATCGCCGCGTAAAGCCAGTGACCAGGTGAAATTTCCACGACCACCAAGGACGCTTCCACCACCGCCTCCACCTGCGCCGCCGGTTAAATCAGGCGAGCCAGAGCTAAGGATTGAAACGCGCGATCCACAACCTGTTAAATCAGACAACCAAATTACGAAAGTTGAAACGCGCGCTCCGCGGCAAATTAGATCGGAAGGCCAAGTTATAAGGGTTGAAACCCGCTCGCCGCGAACAATTAAATCGGATAAAACCGATATCAGGATTGACGAGCCGGTAAAACAGCAATAACACCAAACCTAAACCTTATCAAAAAACCATTAAACGCCTAAAATAATCTTTATGAACTGGTTACACTATCTCGCAGAAGCTAACTTGTATCTGGCCGTTTTTTACCTGGCATATTGCCTGTTATTAAGTCGCGAAACGCATTATCAGCTAAACCGCATTTATTTACTGTTTAGCTGCGTGGCTGCTTTTGCTTTGCCAGTGCTGCAAGTAGGTGTTTTAAAACCTAATATGCAGATGGTTGAACCGCCGGTTTATGCGATGCTTTCAGACCGTGTGGTTGAGGCGCCGCTACAAATGCAAATACAAACAGTGCATGATGCTAACCCAATCGAACATAAGGTACAGCAAATCACCCGGCAGCCTGAGGTAAAGCCAGTTCAAGCTGCAATACCTGCTTCTAAACCGCAGCTCGGTGTGGCCGATTATTTATGGTATGCCTACCTAATAGGTTCAACTATTTCGTTGGCGGTTTTGCTTGTAAGGCTCACCTCTCTGCTTTTACTAACGCGACGTGCGGTAAGGACAAAACATGGCAGGCATACCATCATACAATTGCCGGGTACCAACGTTGCGTTCTCATTTTTTAACTACCTGTTTTTGAGCGATAATGCACCGGCCACCGATACCATAATTACGCACGAGTTGGTGCATATCCGTCAAAAACATTCGGCAGATGTGATTTTTCTGGAACTTTTAAAGATCATCAACTGGTTTAATCCTTGCATTTACCTACTGCAAAACAGCCTGAAAACTATTCATGAATATATAGCCGACCAATACACCGTATCGCACCAAACCGATACCCATACTTATGCTACTTTCCTGGTCAACACTGCCCATGGTGTTGGCGGCTCGCCTATAACCCATTCATTTTTTAACTACAATCTGCTTAAAAAACGTATCATTATGTTAAACCAAAAACCTTCGGTTAAATCAGCCAGGCTGAAATACCTTATCACAGCGCCCATTTGCGCAGCCTTACTTTGTATGTCAACACTTGCGTTTACTAAAGATTACAACTGGATAGATCTTGACCCGGCGAAGGTCAGCAGCGCTGTGCACGAAATCAAATCGGCACCAATCATCAGCCATATCATCGAAAAAGTCGCCAAGCCTTCATCGCCAAATAAAAATATTAAAACTGTTAAAGTTAAGGCAATTAGAGCAATCCATGATGCCATTGCCGACCATATGAAACTGGTTCACACCGCTCAGGAAGTTTATGCCAGAAATATGGCTATACAAACAGCTATACCTGATAGTTTACAGGAGGCGCTGGGTAAGTTCTATGCTGATCTGAAATGGTACATCCAATATCCTTACTCAGAACGTGAAAACAACATACAGGGCCGTGCCATTGTACGTTTTTGTGTGGATGATAATGGCGAACTTCAATATCTTGCTGTTTACAAAACACCTTCATTTAAATTAGGATATCAGGTTTTCTGGGCCATGAAGCACAGCGCTTTTTTAAAGCCGCTTAAAGGCAACTGGGCATTGTCGATAGCCTTTGATATGGGTGGCTTAGAACCCGAAACCAGGCCAATAACTGAAATAAAACAGGATACCACCACCAAGCACCTCCACTCGGATCCAAATGGTACCGGTTTAAAATGGACTATAGGGGGAGCAACCCCGGCCTTTACCTATGACCCGCACAATATGCATGGCCCCTATAAAATGCCGGTGAAAGTATTAAGCGAACTGGTAATTAAAGCCGAAAGGTAAACCTAAGTAAGAAAAATCATGAACTGGTTACACTATCTCGCAGAAGCTAACTTGTACCTGGCTGTTTTTTATCTGGCTTATGGGCTGCTGTTAAGTCGTGAAACGCATTACCAGCTTACCCGCATTTATTTGCTGTTTAGCTGTGCGGCAGCATTTGCTTTGCCGGTGCTGCAAGTGGGTGTTTTAAAACCCAAAGTACAAACGGCTGAACCACCCGCTTATGCCATACTTTCAGACAGGATACCCGAGGCGCCGCTGCAAACGCAAATACAAACGGTGGGCGATGCTAAACCAAGCAAACATCACCTACAACAAACAGCCTCCAAGCCTGAGGTAAAGCCAGTTCAAGCTGCTGCAACTCAACTTAAACCACAACTAAGCATAGCCGACTATTTATGGTACGCCTACCTAACCGGCTCAGCCATTTTATTGGTGGTTTTGTCGGTGCGACTTATCTCTCTGCTTTTGCTAACACGCCGTGCCGTCAGGATAAAACATGGCAGGTATACCATCGTACAATTACCGGGGACCAACGTGGCGTTCTCGTTTTTCAACTATTTGTTTTTGGACGATAACGCCCCGGCTACTGATACCATTATTACCCACGAGTTGGTGCATATCCGCCAAAAGCATTCGGCCGATGTGATTTTTTTGGAGTTGTTAAAGATCATCAACTGGTTTAATCCTTGCATTTATCTGCTACAAAACAGCCTGAAAACCGTTCATGAATACATAGCCGATCAGCACACCGCATCGCACCAAACCGATACCCATACTTATGCTATTTTCCTGGTCAGCACGGCCCATGGTGTTGGCGGCTCGCCTATAACCCATTCATTTTTCAACTACAATCTACTTAAAAAACGTATCATTATGCTAAACCAAAAACCATCAGGTAAATCAGCCAGGCTGAAATACCTTATCACAGCACCTATTTGTGCAGGCCTGCTTTGTGTATCGACACTGGCATTTAGTAAAAACTACAATTGGATAGACCTTGACCCGGCGAGGGCGGTGGCGACAGTGATTAAACCGCTTCTACAGATGCCCGCACCGACAAAAACGAAGGAAAATGTGGTTGTACCCCAAACAGAACACCAATCGGCACCAGTTGCAGAGATTGCTCAATCCAAACATAAAACAGCTGTAGCAAACAGTTCTATGCTTGCTGCACCAGCTACTACCGATAAAATTTACCTGCCCTTTGTAAGTAATGGCGGTTATCGTGCCTTAGCGCATTACCTGCACAAAAAAATTATTTATAAACCAATGGCTGATGATAAAGGCGGGACTGTGGTTATTGGCTTCACGCTGGATAAAGCCCTGAAAATGATCGACCTGAAAGTTGTGCATAGCGCAGGCAAAAAACTGGATAACCTGGCCATGGATGCCTTCAGAAACTACAATGGCACTGTGAACGATGATCCCGGACGCTACCTGGAATTTACTGTCTATTTCTTCAATAATGACTACAATATTTTTAAAGGCACATCGCCTGGTAACGGTTCTGCCGAAGGCGCTATATTGGTTACCCGCTCTCCTTATAAGTTCGCAGTAACCTCAAAAGGTTATGAATACGATGAGATTCCCTATACACTGCCTCAGTTTAATGGCGACAAAAACCAGGTTTGGATATTCCTAAAAGATGGCAGTTATGAATTTTATGTGCGCGATAAAATGACCAATGCGCAAGTAGCCATGTTAAAAGATAAATACGGTTATGAGTTCCCGTCAAACACCTACACCGCTATGGAGTTTTTACCGGTTACTGGCAATAATACCGACAAATACAGATGGAACACAATGGATATCACTTCGCATTTAAAAACCCCATACGTCACCACCTTTTACAACCATATTTATCAAAATTTGAAATATCCTGAACAAGCTATTGCCGATCATAAAGCATCGGTAGTACTGGTAAAATTCAACGTCGACCAAAGCGGCGCGATTAATGATGTTGGTGTGGCAAAAAGCGGTGGAGTCGATTTTGATGAAGCAGCCGTAGATGCCATAAAATCATTCCCCGGCACCGTAAATGACGATGCCGGTCAGCACACTGTTGCCATAGTATTTTGCAATGCTGTAGAAGGCGTGAGGCCAACCGTAAGCGAAAGCTTTAAAAATGTGGGCTACATAGGCGACGTAGCTCGTGCAGAACACAAATCAAAATTTGAGTTTACCAGAATGGCTAAACCAAATTAAGACAAAAAATAATTCGTCACCCTAACCTTATTAAAACCGCTAACCACCTAAAATAATCTGTATGAACTGGCTACACTATCTCGCAGAAGCTAACTTGTATCTGATAATTTTTTACCTGACTTATCAGCTATTGCTGGCAAGAGAAACCTACAGTCAGCTTAACCGTATTTATTTGCTGTTTAGCTGCGTGGCAGCGTTTGTTTTGCCGATGCTGCAGCTGGGTATCCTAAAACCGGCCGAACCGATAACAGTTAATCAAACTTATCCGGTCGAGCTGTTTTATCCTGAATTGAATCAGGTAGCGGCAAATCATATTACGCCCAGGGTTGAAGAATATCATTTAACCTGGCAAGACTATTTAATATATGCCTACGCCATAGGTTGCGCAATTTTGCTGCTGGCCCTGCTGGTTAAATTATTTGTGCTGGTCAGGACGATACGGCATGCCAAGCGTGAGCAACGTGGTCAGTATAAACTCATCTATTTATCTGAAAGCGACGTCGCCTTTTCTTTCTTTAACTATCTTTTTATCGGTACCGATGCTGTTGGCGAAAACACGATCATCAGGCATGAACTGGTGCACATTCACCAAAAACATTCGTTGGATATTTTGTTTGTCGAGTTGCTAAAGATCGTCAACTGGTTCAATCCGTTTATTTATCTGCTGCAAAACAGCCTCAAAACCATCCACGAGTACATAGCCGATGAGCATACCGCTGCTTACGAGAATGACACCCTGGGCTATGCCACGTTTTTAGTTAACAATGCTTATGGTGCCGGCGGTTCATCTATCACCCACTCATTTTTCAATTACAATCTACTTAAAAAACGTATTATTATGCTTAATCAACAACGCTCAGGTACTTCGGCCAGGCTGAAATATCTTATTACAGCGCCTGTTTTTGCGGGATTACTCTGCGCATCAACGCTTGCTTTTAGTAAAGATTATGGCTGGATAGATCTGGATCCGGCAAATGTCTCGACAAGGATGGAAATGCTACCTGCACTGCCGTCGGCATCTGTAGTGCGTCCGCAAGATAAATTTGTGCCACCACCGCCACCAATGGGAACCGCCGATGGATACAACTCGCTGTCGTATCATTTATATAAAACTATCAGCTATCGCCCGGCAAAAACCGATAAAGGCGGGATGGTATTAATAAACTTCAGCGTAAACGGTAGCCATAAAATTACCGACGCCAAAATAAACAAGAGCGCAGGTAAAATGCTCGATGCCTTAGCATTAAATGCACTTAACACTTATAAACTAACGGTAAACGACAAGGTCGGCAAAAATTACATAGCCCGCTTCTATTTTTATACCACTGACTATAGCATATTTAACAACAAAGTCTGGTCAGATGAGTATAAACTTGACCTCCTGGTAACCGGCAAGCCCCATACCTACCCCACCACCGCTAAAGGCTATGATTACCAGCTTTATGATATATACAGTGACGATGGCCATAAGGGCAAATTCACCCAGCATATAAACAAGGTGGTGATATTTGAGAAAAATGGCGAAGCCAGAGAGTTTACCCCTAAATCTGATTTAAGGGTATTGAGAGAAACATACGGGTTTGATTGGCCAAACAATACAGACCAGGTAAAATTTCCGCCGCCTATAATAACACCAAACAAAAAAATCATCGATAAAAATAAAAATGAAGATGCACCTGCCGACGCCCCGGTTGTGCAGAAACAAAGCACTTCGCCAATCCCCGATACTATACATCTTGCCTTGCTTAATGATTTTGTACAAGAACTGGCTCGCAATATCAAATACCCGGCTATAGTTCGTAGCAGTAATGTAACAGGAAAAGTTTTTGCTGTTTTTTCTGTCGATGATAACGGAAATCTGCAATATCTAAAAATTGTCAGAAGCATTTCCAATAGCGCGAGTGAAGAAGTATTCAGAGTGATCAAAACAAGTTCTGTTATTAAAAAAATGCCGGGTAATTGGGTTGTTCCGGTAAATTTCACACTTAATGATGAGTACGGAACGGCAACTGCTCTCTCAACCTCTTTACCCGCAAGCGAACTTGAAAAAAAGACTTTTGAATATAATCCCAACAATATAACACCGTCTGATGACAACCAAAAAATGCTTAATGAAATTGTAATCCGTGGTTACGTAAAAAGAGCCAAAAACTAAAAACCAGACACCTACATCTTATCACAATTTCAAAATGCCGGGCAAGCGTCCGGCATTTTTTATAAACTAATCTCATTCTGGGGCGTTATTCTATTAGTAATAACTTTAAACCCATCGATTATGCGTAACCACAAAAAAAGATCGATAAAAACATCTACAGCAAAAGTGTTGCTGGCCGGGGTATTAAGTTTTGGCGCCGTAGGTGCCTTTGCTCAGGCGCCGCCACCACCTCAGGCCCCGCCACCACCCGGCGAACTGCTTGAAAAGCTGAATCCTTTTAAAAAGAAAACAAAAACCACCTATAAAAAGGATAAAATTACAAAAGACAGAAGCACCAGGAACAAAGACGAGGCCCTGTTGCCCGACGAGCCGAAAGCACCGCCGGCACCGCCAAACCCTATCAAACTGATTAAAAAGATCAAAATCCCACCGCCACCACCGCTTGGAGGGGAATAAACGATACATGTAGAGACACAATATTTTGTGTCTCTTTTCTATTAAAACTGCCAGGTAGAGACGTGATGTCTCGAGTCTGATAATAACCCATCGTCATCGCGAACGAGATACGAGTGTGGCGATCTCATTGCAAATTGCAAACTATCGCGTAGAGATCGCCACGCTACGCTCGCGATGACGTGGTGGGGATGAGACGCAAAGTATTTCGTCTCTACGAAATTGGTAAAAAAGCTTTTACCCCTTTACGTAAATAACCTGTTTGGTATCGAAAAATTCTTCGGTGTAATAGTCGTTCAGATGGTATTGGGTTACTGCGAGGCCAGATTCGCGTATCTCGTCTGCCAGGTCGCCACCTTTTAGGTAGAGGATACCGTTGGGTAGTTTATTTTTAGAATCTTTACTGAATTTTCCTTTTATCCACGGGTAAAACTCACCCAGGCGGGTCACTGCGCGCGACACAATGAAGTCGAATTTCTCATTGATCTGCTCGGCGCGCGAGTGGGCAGTGCGCACGTTTGTAAGACCCAAAGCATTGGCTACTTCCTGCACAACCTTTATCTTTTTACCGATAGAATCTACCAGGTAAAACTGAGTATCCGGAAACATAATAGCCAACGGAATACCGGGAAAACCGCCGCCTGTGCCTACGTCAAGCACGCTTTCGCCCGGTAAAAAGGTCATCACTTTAGCTATACCTAACGAATGGAGTATATGGCGCTCAAACAGCTGGTCGATGTCCTTGCGCGATATCACATTGATCTGGTTGTTCCAAAACTCATACAGGGCAGGCAACTGCTCAAATTGCTGCTTCTGTCTGTCGGTAAGATGGGGAAAATAAGCGAAAAATTGTTCAGATGTCATCCCTGTCCAAACGGTTTATAATGTTGCCAAGCAGGTACCTGGCTCTGAATAATTGCGCCTTAACGGTACCCAACGGAAGGTCAAGCTGCTGCGCAATTTCTTCGTACGATAGTTCATCAAAATAGCGCAGTGTAATTAGGTTACGATAACGAGGCGGCAAGCTTTGTATTAGCAGTTTAAGCTCTTCGGTCTGCTGTTTTTTGATAGATGTTTCCTCCGGGTTCAACGTATCTGATTTGATCTGCAGCGGCACTTCATCGCCGTCATCATCAGTCATACCATGAATAGAGGTAGTATGCAATTTTTTCTTGCGGATAAAATCGATACAGTTATTAGTTGCCACCCTGAAAAGCCAGGTACTAAATGCAAATTCAGGCTGATATTTGTCCAGTTTTTCAAAGGCTTTGGCAAAGGTTTCAACGGTAAGGTCCATAGCGTCCTCTTTGTTGTTCACCATCTTTAAAACCATGAAATAAATGGAGTCTTTGTAGCGTTGCATCAGGTCGGCATACGCTTTTTGATTTCCCTCACGGGCCTTTATTACCAGGTGGAAATCGTTTTTTGCATTCTCGGTAAAATTGGAATTTATTTCCATTGAGTAGTTTTTACAAAGGTGCCTATCAGTCCAAAAAAACTGATATAAATGTAGTAAACAAAATCAAGAAACGGCAAATACCAGATCTGCGACATCGCATTTAGTTTCTTAAAAGTTTTGCGGAAAACCAGTACTTGAACAATCCATCTGAATGCAAACAAACCAAATGCCAATAATGGTTCAAAGTAAAATACCAAGCAAGATATAAACAGCAAGTAGAATAAAAGTCCGCTCATTACTTCAAAACTTATCATACGGCGATGCGAATTTTTGTATGCTTTACCAACCCCCATGTGTCTTTTTTTCTGGCGATATAGCGCCCCAAAGCTCGATTTTGCTTCGGTGTACATAAAGCTATCCGGGTGTATCTCAATAGCTGTATTGGTTGATGTTGCGTTTTGGTTCACAAACAAGTCATCATCGCCTGCCAGGATATGCATATGTGATGCAAAACCTTTATTAGAGAAAAACAGCGTTTTGGTATAAGCCAGGTTGCGGCCAATCCCCATATAAGGGTTGCCGTTTAATGCTGCCGAAAGGTAGTTAATAGCGGTGCGTAATGTCTCAAAACGAATCATGCCATTCAAAAAACCACTCTTTTTATAATAGGGCGAATAACCCAAAACTATCTGCTTATTGTCTGTAAAACGCGATGCCATGTAGGCTATCCAATGCTCAGATGCAGGTTTGCAATCGGCATCAGTGAATAATAAATGCTCGTTTTTAGCAGCTTTTATCCCTAATGTCAGCGCGAACTTTTTACCGGTTTTAAAGCGGTCATGCTCAGTTATAGTAACAACTTTTAAGTGTGGATATTGTTTTTGCATATCCTTCAATACATCTTCAGAATCGTCGAATGAGCAGTCATTAACCAATACAACTTCAAAATCGGGATAATTTTGTTGTAAGATAGAAGGCAGGTATTCGGTAAGATTTTTTGATTCATTGCGCGCACTGATTACCACCGAAACAGGTATTTTAACTTCAGGCAGGTCATCACTAACCTTATAAGCTGAAAGCGATTTATATTGACTGATGAGATAATATAGCTGGATAATAAATACCAGCAGGAAAACAACAAAAAGTGTAAGGCGAATATATGTTTCCAACACGAGTTAAAATATCGCGCTAAATTGCTAAAAAAATGGCATATTTTTTTAGTCATTATATCCTTCGCATATCATTGCGCTGCGCCGCCATGGGTCATTAGTTTTAGCAGGAAATAGTTAATTTTATACCTTATATATATGGATAAAAAAATTAGCCAAAATCCATCCTTCTGATACAATAATTATAACGCTGTAAAATAACCCAATGATTAGCCGCGCGAAGCAAATAACAGCGCGGCAGATGCCCAACAATGCGAAGCTAATAAACTACTCCGTCCGTAAGTTCTTCATCGGGTTCATCAAAGCCGCCTTTACCGATTGATAACTAACCGTTGCTAAAGCAATCATCACAGACAGTACGCCTGCCGAAGCAAATATCCACCAGCTTATACCAACGCGGTAACTATAATTCATTAACCATTTGTGCATACCCCAGTAGGCAATCGGCGAGGCTATCGCGAAGGAAATAACAACCAAAGTAATCAGCTCTTTCGACAGCAGCGTTGCAATACCCACCACCGACGCCCCCAATACTTTGCGCACACCTATTTCTTTAACCCGATTTTCGGCCATGTAAGCAGCCAGGCCAAATAATCCTAAACATGAAATAAAAATGGTCAAACCTGCAAAAAGTGCTGCCAACGTGCCTAATCGCTGTTCGTCGTCAAACTTTTTGGCGTACTCTTCGTCTGTAAATTTGTAATTAAACGGATATCTCGGATTATATTTTTTGAAAATCTCTGCGGCCATTTTCAGGTTGTATGCAGTTGAATGTTTGCCGTTAAGCTTCATTTGGACGGTATTAAAAGTCATAAAACTACTCTTGGCACCACATATTAATATCGGTCGGGTAGGCTCATATGGATTGGTTAAAATAAAATCTTTAATCACCCCTACTATATGCCAATCGACACCCAAATCACTCACCTTTTTACCGATGGGATCTTTAAATTTCATAATTTTAAGTGCCGATTCATTAATGATCACGCCACTTGAATCCGTCGGAAACTGCTTCAAATCAAAGTCGCGGCCCCGTATAAATTGCAATCCGGCAGTCTTACCCAGCCCTTCATCAGCCAGATATCGGTCAAAAGATGTCCGGTCATTCGGGTCTTTTCCTTCCCACATTTGGCCCCAGCCGTCGCTCCAGCGCTCAGTAAGCGGTGAGTTGGTTTTAGTAACCGAAGTGGCTACACCTGTAGCCAATAATTCATTTTTTATTAAAGTGTAATTTTTTGGTATATCGCCGGTCATGAAATGATAAACCAGATGATCTCGATTATAACCCGTTTCTCTATCGCGGGCATAATCAATTTGTTGTTTAATAACAATAGTACAGATAATGAGCACTATAGCGAAAGTAAATTGTATAACAACCAACGTTTTACGCGGTGTTACCAAAGCATTGATTTTTTTGAAAGTTCCCTTTAATACCTTAACGGGCTGAAAAGCTGAAAGGAAAAATGCCGGATAACTGCCTGCTAAAACTCCTGTAAACAGCACAAACCCAAAAAACGATAGCCATGTATACCAACTGCCAAAATTTATAGATAATTCATTTTGAGTAAAGTTGTTATAAGTTGGTAAGCTAAACAAAACAATAACAACCGCTATAATACCGGCCAGCAAAGCCATAAAGACAGATTCGGCTATAAATTGGCTTATTAATGAGGCTCGCCTGGCGCCTACCACCTTGCGTATTCCCACTTCTTTGGCCCGTTTTTCGCTGCGGGCAGTGCTTAAATTCATGAAATTTATACAGGCTATGAGCAATATGAAGGCCGCAATCACCCCAAATAAATTAACAGTTTTGCTGCGTCCGTTATCATCTTCCACCCCGTTGGTGAAGCTTGAATGCAGGCGCCAGCGCTCCATCGGATACAGAAAATATTCCCAATGCATCTGCTTCGCCTCATCGCTGTAATGCTGTTTTAAGAGCTTTATTTTAGCTGAAGCCGATGCAAAACTTGCGTCTTTTTTTAGCATCACAAAGGTTGGATCGCTATTATCGTTCCACCCCAGATCCTGTGCTTTATCAACCTTGATATAATCCCATGGTATAAAATAATCAAAGAAAAACTTAGTATTATAAGGCATGTTTTTCAGCACACCGGTTACCACAAAATTATCCTTGTTTTCAACCATTAAGGTCTTGCCTATCGGGTCTTCATTGCCAAATAAAGCCTGTGCCGTTTGCTGGGTAAGTACTATTGAATGCGCATCAGTCAGCGCTGTTTTAGGGTTACCTTTCAACATAGTGTAGGTAAACACTTGGAAAAAGCCGGTGTCAACTATTCCGCCAGATGGAGTGAGCTTCTTTTCGCCTACAGAAATCAATAAGTTTCTAACACGCTTTGCTCTAACAACACGCTCAACCTCAGGTATATCTTTCTTAATAGCTTGCGCAGCAGGCGCAGGAATTGTATTTGAAGTACCGATCTGGCCGTTATAAGTAGCACGGCTCCAAACTTGGTAAATGCGGTCTTTATTTACATGAAAGCCATCAAAACCCAACTCGTTTTGTATCCATAATATAATTAATATAGCTGAAGCCATACCAATGGCCAGACCGGTTATATTCAAAAATGAAAATCCTTTGTTACGTATCAGGTTACGATAAGCTATTTTGAAGAAATTCTTGATCATGATAAATTGTCAACCGACTGATATTCAGGCGATATTTTTGGTATGCACATCAAGAACATGCCCAAAAAGATATTAAATTGATTTAAAGCAAGTTAATTAAAACCAGATATAGTTGGGCGTTCGTTTTTGATACAAAAAAGTGTTCGATATTGATATAACTCACCACTGCGTCGAAAAAATCAGCTAACCATACCTTAATATATAAGTATCCATCATGTAACCTAATGAATCATAGAACCAATGAACCACCAAAAATGACTATTTTTGCTGCCACGAATGAAATTTAAATTACAAGCACAAGATCCGCTTTCAAAGGCCCGCGCGGGCGAGATCACTACTGATCATGGTACTATTCAGACCCCTATCTTTATGCCAGTGGGCACGGCGGGAACTGTAAAAGCGGTTCATCAGCATGAACTAAAAGACGATATCCAGGCACAAATCATCCTCGGAAATACCTACCATTTATACCTTCGCCCCGGTCTCGACGTATTGGAAAGCGCCGGCGGACTACATAAATTTAACGGCTGGAGCGGCCCGATTTTGACAGATAGCGGCGGCTATCAGGTATATAGTTTGAGCGAAGTGCGCAAAATTAAAGAGGAAGGTGTGACGTTCCGTTCGCATATCGATGGGTCAAAACACCTGTTTACGCCAGAGAATGTGATGGATATTCAGCGTACCATCGGGGCCGATATTATCATGGCCTTTGATGAATGTACCCCCTATCCATGCGATTATATCTATGCTAAAAAGTCGATAGAAATGACCCATCGCTGGCTGAAAAGATGCTGCGAAAGGTTCGATAACACCGAGCCAAAATACGGCTATAGCCAGACACTTTTCCCTATTGTACAGGGCTCGGTTTATAAGGATCTGCGCGTAAAATCGGCAGAAGTTATAGCTTCTTTCGAGCGCGAAGGCAACGCCATTGGCGGCCTTTCTGTAGGCGAACCGGCCGAAGAAATGTATGCCATGACAGAATTAGTGTGCGACATATTACCGGAGCAAAAACCACGTTATTTAATGGGTGTGGGTACACCGGTAAACATATTGGAAAATATAGCTTTAGGGGTGGATATGTTTGACTGCGTAATGCCGACGCGCAATGCCCGCAATGGTATGTTATTTACCAAAAACGGCATTATCAACATTAAAAATGAGAAGTGGAAAAACGACTTTTCGGCTATTGAAGACGATAGCGATCTGGCTGCCGACAGGTTTTATACCAAAGCTTATTTGCGCCATTTGATACATAGCGGCGAGATGCTGGGCGCACAAATTGCCACCCTGCATAACCTGCATTTTTACTTGTGGCTGGTTAAAGAAGCCCGCAATAAAATCATCAGCGGCGAGTTTTATGACTGGAAAAGAACAATGGTAAACCGCCTTGCACAACGACTGTAATGAAGCAATTTTTAGACCGATATATAACGATAATTGACTGGTATATTATCAAGAAATTCCTGGGAACCTTCGTGTTTACCCTGGGGATTGTGATAGGTATTTCGGTAGTTTTTGACGTGTCAGAACACCTCGACAACTTCCTTACCCACCATGATACGTTGCAGGATATCGTGTTTAAATACTATGCCGGTTTCATACCTTTTTACATGAATTTGCTGGCCCCGCTTATTGTGTTTCTGGCTGTGATTTTCTTTACCGCCAAGATGGCCAACCAGACTGAAATCATCCCGATTCTGAGTGGAAAGGCCAGTTTTAAACGCTTCTTGCGCCCCTATTTTATATCGGCAACTTTGATATTTATTGTGTGGTTAATTGGTTATTTATTTATCATTCCTTATACTAATCACCTCAAAGTAACCTTCGAAAACAACAACGACTTTAACGGTAATGAGCAGAAAAGCCAGGTGCATTTAAAGCTCGATAAGCGTACCTATGTGTATGTAGATTCTTATGATAATCAGTCGCACGTAGGCTACCAATTTGTGCTTGAAAAGTTTGATGGCGACAAGCTGCGCGAGCGTACAATTGCGAGCACCGTAACCTACGATACCGTGAAAAAAAAGTGGACTTTGCGTGATTATTCGGTGCGATATGTAAACGGTTTGCGGGAAAAACTGGTGATAAATCAGATGCAAAAAGACACTACTCTGGAGCTTTATCCGAGCGATTTTGAGGCTCATGATAATGTGTATTCGGCCATGTCAATGTGGGATCTGAACAAAAATATCGAGAAGGAAAAGATACGCGGAGCCGGCAATTTAAAGGACATGACCTACGAAAAATGGCGCCGCTGGCTGTATCCATTTGCAGCATTTGTACTCACCTTAATCGGGGTTTCTATCTCGTCCAGAAAGGTGCGCGGGGGTATAGGCTTACCCTTGGGGATAGGCCTTTTCTTGTGTTTTGCCTACATTGTGGTGGACAAATTTGCGTTGGTTTTTGCTATAAAAAGCGGCCTCAATTCCTTCGTGGCGGCCGGCCTGCCTAACGTATTATTCGGTATTTTTGGTGCATATTTATTGTATAAAGCACCCAAATAATGCCCAAAAGTAACCCCGCGAGAATCGAATATTTGAACAAAAACCTGCTCATCCTCCATTTTACGGTCTTTATTTGGGGTTTTACGAGCATTTTAGGGGCTCTGATAAGTGTTTCTGCGGTGCAATTAGTGTGGTTTCGGGTACTTATAGCGTTAATTTCGCTCTTTTTTTATTTCAAATTTCGACGTACAGACTTCAAAATTAGCCGTCAGACTTTCCTGAAATTGTTCCTTACCGGGGCTCTGGTGGGCGGACATTGGATACTTTTTTTCGCCTCCATAAAGCTTTCAACAGTGCCGGTAACGTTAGTTTGCCTGTCGTCAATGACGCTTTTTACAGCAATTTTAGAGCCTATTTTTAACAAAAAACGCATCTCAAAACTTGAGATCGTCGCGGGCTTATTAATCATTTTGGGGATATATTTGATCTTCAAATTTGAATCTCATTACACTAAGGGCATTATAACCGGGTTGTTAAGCGCACTGCTCGCCTCCACTTTTTCTATTATAAACTCCAAACAAGTAAAGCGAATTGAGCCTGCGGTAATCTCATTTTTCGAGTTAATGGGTGCGCTTTTCTGGTGCAGTTTGTACCTGATTTTTACCGGTGGGTTCAACAAAAGCATGATCTTAAAACCGTCAGACATAGGATATTTATTGCTTTTGGGCACTATCTGCACCTCGCTGGCGTATGTGGCCGGGGTATCTGTAATGCGCGAACTTTCGGCATTCAGGGTGGCGCTTATTACCAACCTTGAGCCGGTTTATGGCATCCTGATGTCCTTTGTTTTCTTTGGCGACATGAACAAAATGACGGCCGGTTTCTGGGCCGGAGCGGTCATTATTTTGTCGACGATCTTCTTGTTTCCGGTTGCCCAAACCCGCCTCCAAAAGCGTAGGAAGGCCTAGCTTTTTTACGTCCAAATCCTTAGCACTTCGCCTCTCATTTCCACCCCACATCCGAGGGTAGGGGATAAAACCACAACGCCGTAAAACGCATTTTTAGCCGCCTAGAGACACGCCGCACAAAAACCACCTCCGTATACATTACAAAAATTTAGAGCGATTTCAGGGCAAATTTCGAAAGGTAATTTGTGTACTGAAAATTAAAATTTTACCCATTAAAAAAAAGCTCAAAAATTGACAATAATAAGCATAAATCCATAAAATAAAATTCAATTATTTAATTTATATAAAATATATAAAAAATTAAAAATCAATTTATTATAAAATCTAATTAAAGTTTAAATTAATTAAAATCTATTATCAAAATCGGTACAAATACTAAATAAATTAGTATTTTCAATTTTAAGTAATATTTTTAACCATAAAATTTTAATAATCAGCATATAATATTATATAAACTAAATAAAAATTTCACATGACTATTTTGACACCAAAACCCAACAGCTTAGTGTACTGAAATGACCATTTTTAAAAATTGCGAAAAATTGAGGGGTGTTGACCGGAATCGGAATTTCAGGAAAAATCACATGAAAACCAGAAGAAAACAGAGCGGTGAATTTTGGAGTAAAACCCGGAACACTAAGCTCGAAAAAACCGTGAAAACACAAGACCAAAATCAGTGCACTTTCGTGTACCTGAAAAGCACTTTAGTAGTCCATGATTTTCACTTTTCAAAACTTAACTTTTACCTCTCTGCCCCTCACCCGCACTCGACCCATTTTCGAAACAGATTTTTATTAGCGACATAAAAACCTGATATTGGTGGGAGGCAAAATCAACCTAAAAAATTATGCGCATAACAACCATGCTAATTATCATCATCACCGTCCTGCTGACGATAGTGCTGATGCAAAATACCGAGCCGGTAAGATTCAACATTTTGTTCGGCACGTTCTATGTTTCGAAACTGGCGGCATTGCTAACCTTTGGTGTTGTAGGATTTATTTTGGGCGTGCTGGTGGGTCGTCCAAAAAAGGCACGCAGCATTGCTGACGACGCTCCGCAATATCGGGAGAACGACAATGGCGACGATACACTAAGTGACGAGGACCGAGAATACATCAGTCACCCATAAAATCGCGGCCGGGGTGCCGGCGGACTAAACGTTATAGAAAATCTGGTTGTCGGCTTCAAGAGCGCTAAGGTCAGGCGTTTGGCGGAAGATGCCAAACACCGACGCACCGCTGCCGCTCATGCTGGCGTAAATAGCGCCGGCCTCGTACAAGGCAGCCTTCACCCCTCTTATCGCCGAGTGGTTGCGAAAGATGTTTTCCTCAAAATCATTTTTGATCAATTTTTTCCAGTCCTCAATCGGCTCGTATATCAAGTCATAAAGAGAAGTCTTCGCAGGGGCCGGTTTTACGCCGCTGTAAGCCTCCGACGTGGAGATATGAATATCTGGCATTACCAGAACAATTGCGTAGCCCGAGAGGTCTAATTTTATGGTTTCAAACTCGTCGCCTTTTTCAAAAGCAAACACTGGCTTGTTCTCGATAAAGAAAGCGCAGTCGGCACCCAATCTGCGGGCGTAGGTTTGCATCTGGTCGGTGGTAAGGCCGAGGCGAAATTTGTCATTCATCAACCGGATAAAAAAAGCAGCATCAGACGAGCCCCCTCCCAGCCCCGCACCTATCGGGATGTGTTTGTGCAGATGGATCTTCACCGGCGGCAAATCAAAATCCTTTTTGAGCAAGTGATAGCCCTTGATGCAAAGGTTGTCTTCCACCCGCCCGGGAATGCCCAAACCCGAGGCCTCGAAACCCAGCTCGGTTGCCTCGATCACCTCCAGCGCGTCGTTGATCCGGATGGGATAAAAAATGGTTTCGAGATTATGATAACCGTCGGGCCGGCGCTCGGTGATGTTGAGGCCAATGTTTATCTTTGCGTTTGGAAAACTGATCATGCAGAAATGATTAACAACGGAGGATTTTATAAACATCCGTAGGAAGCCAAAAATAGATTTTTTTTATTTGTACGGTGGAATATCCATCCATTCACTAATTCGCTCACTCACTAATTCACTCATTAAAAATGAAACAGTATCTCGACCTCATGCGCCACGTCATGGAAACCGGCACCCAAAAGCACGACCGTACCGGCACCGGCACCATCAGTGTGTTTGGGTACCAGATGCGTTTTAACCTGGCCGATGGCTTCCCGATGGTGACGACAAAAAAGCTGCACCTCAAATCCATCATCCATGAGCTGATCTGGTTTTTGCAGGGCGATACCAACATTCGCTACCTGAAAGAAAACGGGGTGCGCATTTGGGATGAGTGGGCCGATGCCGATGGCAACCTGGGCCCGGTGTACGGCTACCAGTGGCGCTCATGGCCTACGCCCGATGGCGGACACATAGACCAGATTAGCCAGATCATTAATCAAATCAAAAACAACCCCAACTCGCGCCGCATCATCGTGTCGGCATGGAACGTCGCAGATGTTAACCAGATGGCGCTGCCGCCCTGCCACTCGTTGTTTCAGTTTTATGTGGCGCCCCCTGACCCCCTGAAGGGGGAAAAGCGCGGTAAGCTATCATGTCAACTTTATCAGCGCAGCGCCGATATCTTTTTGGGCGTGCCTTTCAACATCGCGTCATACGCTTTGCTTACCATGATGGTGGCTCAGGTGTGCGACCTTGAGCCAGGCGATTTCATCCACACCTTTGGCGATGCCCACATTTACAACAATCACTTCGACCAGGTGAAACTGCAACTGACCCGCGACCCGCGACCACTGCCTACCATGAAAATAAATCCCGCAGTGAAAAATATCTTCGATTTTAAATTTGAAGATTTCACGCTGCAGAACTATGACCCATGGCCGCATATAAAGGGCGAAGTGGCGGTGTAGCGATTGAAGCTTATTTCTCCGCGCGTCATTGCGAGGAACGAAGCAATCTCTGCGCGACAGTTACATCCTGCTTTTGATTAGCAGACGTAGAGATTGCTTCGTTCCTCGCAATGACGTGGTGCAGAAAAATAGAAACTAAAAAACAACAAGCCTGTCAAGTCGAGGATTGCTTCGTTCCTCGCAATGACGTGGTGTAGAAAAGTAGAAACTAAAAACAAACAAGCCTGTCAAGTTGGGGATTGCTTCGTTCCTTGCAATGACGTGTTGTAGAATAATTATTCATGATAGTATCCATAGTAGTAGCCATAGCCGAAAACCACGCTATCGGAAAAGATAATCAACTTTTGTGGCATTTGCCCAAAGATTTAAAACACTTCAAAGAAATCACCAGCGGCGGTACCGTCATCATGGGGCGCAAGACTTATGACTCTGTCGGCAAGCCTTTGCCAAATCGTCGCAACATCATCATCACCCGGCAGCAAATTGAAATTGCGGGCTGCGAGGTGGTAAATTCGTTGCAGGCTGGGCTTGACCTTTGCCGCGAGCACAAAGAGGTGTTTATTGTCGGCGGCGCCGAAATCTATAAACAGGCCATGCCGCTTACCGACAAAATTTATCTTACTATTGTTCACGAAAGTTTTGAGGCCGACACTTACTTCCCTGAAATCAGCAAAGATATCTGGAAAGAAACCGAACGGACCGACCATGAAGCGGACGAAAAAAATCCGCTATCTTTCTCATTTATAACATTTGAGCGCGCTTAACAACAGGCAGCTAAATTTTGTTTTAATTTAAAATTTCATGGTTGCAAAATTTTGTTAGATTTGCCGTCTTGTTTTAAAATGCTTATAAACTAATTAATTACATATTATAATTTACAATGCAAGGTAAAGGGGTTATTAAATTTTTCGCCATAGTGCTAGCGCTTGTGTGTATTTACCAGCTATCATTTACATGGGTAGCACACAAGGTTGAGAGAGATGCAGAAACATATGCAAAAGGCGATACTGCTAAAGTTAAAGCTTATCTGGATTCGGTAGCCGAACTACCGGCCTATCCTGTTCTTGGCCATACTTATCAATACTGCTTAGACAGAGAGCTTGCCCTGGGCCTTGACCTTAAGGGTGGTATGAACGTTACCATGCAGCTGTCATTGAACGAGCTGGTAAGAACTTTGTCAAACAACAATCCTGACCCTGCATTTAACCAGGCGCTGGAAAACGCAACTAACGATACCAAAACCAGCCAGTCTGATTACATCACACTTTTTGTTAACGAATATGAAAAGTTAGCACCTAACGGAAAGCTGGCTGCCATCTTCGCAACAAAAGATAACTCGGCTCACCTAAAATTCAATGCTTCAAACAGCGAGGTTGAAAAATACCTGAAAGATGAGGCTGATGCTGCGGTAAAACAATCATACACCGTATTGAGTACCCGTATCGACCAATTTGGCGTTACTCAGCCTAACATTTCGTTAGAGTCAAACACCAACCGTATTTTGATTGAGTTGCCTGGTGTTAAAGACCCTGAGCGTGTACAAAAACTGTTGTCAGGTTCTGCGAAACTGGAGTTTTACCAAACTTACGAGATCCAGGATGTATACCCGATGTTAACTAACATCGACAACATGCTGTCTGCAAAAAGCAAAGCTGCCGAAAAAGATTCAACTAAAGCTGTTGCCGCTGCAACTCCGGCTGCAAAAGATACTGCTACCAAAAAAGGCGCTTTAGCCTTATTGAACAAAGTGCAGAGCAACGCCGCCAAAGACACTTCTTTGTCAGCTGCTAAATCAAAATTGGCTGCTTCTCACCCATTGTTCGCTGTTCTTAGTCCGCCAACATATCCTGATCAAAACGGCCAGCAGCAATTGCGCCCGGGACCGGTTGTAGGTTGGGCCGCTCAAAAAGATACGGCCAAAGTAAACACTTACCTGCACAGCAAAGAGGTTGTGGCTTCTTTACCACGCAATATCAAATTTGCATGGAGTGTAAAACCAATGGAGAAAAGCAAGATCTTCGAATTGTACGCTCTTAAATTATCAGGCGCTGAAAACGGACCGGTATTAAGCGGCGACGTGATCAACGATGCTCAAAACGACGTTGACCAAAAAGGCAGCCCTGAGGTACGTATGGTGATGAACTCGCAAGGTGCCGAAAAATGGCGCGCGGTTACTGCCGAAGCTGCTCAGGGTAAAAAAGCTATCGCCATTGTTTTGGACGATAACGTATACTCTGCACCTGCTGTACAAAACGAGATCTCTGGTGGTGTATCATCCATCTCTGGTAACTTTAAAGTTGAAGACACTAAAGACTTAGCCAACGTACTGAAAGCTGGTCGTTTATTGGTTCCTGCTCATATTGTGGGTAAAGACGTTGTAGGTCCGTCATTAGGTGCCGAATCAATCAACGCCGGTTTGCTATCATGTTTAATGGGCTTGCTGGTAGTATTGGTGTTCATGATAGCTTACTACAACCGTGCAGGTACTGTAGCTGTGGTTGCGGTAGTGATCAACATCTTCTTCCTGATGGGTGTGTTAACCAGCTTACGTGCGGTGTTAACCTTACCTGGTATTGCCGGTATCGTGTTAACGCTGGGTATTGCGGTTGATGCCAACGTATTGATCTATGAGCGTGTTCGTGAAGAGCTGGCGCTTGGCAAATCAATCCGCATAGCTGTTGCCGATGGTTTTAAACACGCTTTATCATCAATCCTTGACTCGCAAATTTCAACGTTCCTTACTGGTATCATCCTGTTTGTATTTGGCAGCGGCCCTATACAGGGTTTTGCAACTACTTTGATGATTGGTATCATAACTTCATTATTCTGTTCATTATTGATCTCAAGATTGATTTTTGAGTGGATGATTGAAAAAGGCTGGGATATCAAATTCTCAAACCCATGGAGCTCACACACCTTCAAAAATGCAAACTTTGCTTTCGTTAAGAACCGTGCAAAGTTCTATATTTTCTCAGGTACATTCATCATTGCCGGTTTGATCTCTATGTTTACCCAAGGCTTCAACTATGGTGTTGACTTCCAGGGTGGCCGTACTTATACCATTGCCTTCCCTAACAAGAATGCAACTGTTGAGGATGTACGTGGTGCTGTAGAAGGCGTAATGGGCCACGGCATTGAAGTAAAAAAGTTAGGTACAACCAAGATCAATATCACCACCAACTACCTGATTGAAGATAACTCAACCACTGCTGATACAAAAGTGGAGAGCACTTTGATCGAATCGTTGAATAAAAAAGCAGTAACTCAAATCAGCAAAAAAGATATCCTTGCTCAACAAAAAGTACAGGCTACTATTGCAGACGGTTTGAAAAAATCGGCAATCTGGACCGTATTGTTTGCTATTATCATCATTTCGGCTTACATCCTGATCCGTTTCCGCAGATGGCAGTATAGCTTGGCGGCAATGATCGCTACGGCGCACGATGCTTTGATGGTATTGTCATTCTACTCATTGTTTAAAAACATTCTTCCGTTCCTAGACATAGACCAGGCGTTCATAGCTGCCATTTTGACGGTAATTGGTTACTCAATCAATGACACAGTGGTAGTGTTTGACCGTATCCGTGAGTTCTTGAAATTACACCATGCAAAAACTGACGATCCGAAAGAAGTTATCAATAACGCTATCAATAACACCCTGAGCCGTACGGTAATCACCGCGTTAACGGTATTATTCGTGTTGATTGTGTTGTTTATCTTTGGTGGCGACGTGTTACGCGGCTTCTCATTCTCGTTGTTGATTGGGGTATGTTTCGGTACCTACTCATCAATCTGTGTGGCTACTCCGGTAATTGTCGACTTCGGTAAGAACGATCTGAGATAATTTCAGAAATCCATAAAATAAAAAGGCTCCAGAGAATATTTGGAGCCTTTTTTGTTATACCGTTATCAGTTATAAAACAATAAGTGTATGACAGACACAACACTAACCTCAACCTCAAAATTCCCTAAAGTAGTCATTATTGGCGGCGGTTTCGCCGGGCTCGAGGTAGCCAACCAACTGGCAGACCAGCCGGTAGATATCCTGATGCTTGACAAGCATAACTATCATACCTTCCAGCCACTGCTGTACCAGGTGGCAACAGGTAGTCTGGAATCCGGGTCGATAGCTTTTTCGCTTCGTAAAAACTTTGCAGGGCAAAAAAATTTCCGCTTTTTGATGGCCGAAGTGTCAGGCATTGATGCTGAACACAATAAAGTATTCACCAACGTAGGCGATGTCGATTATGATTACCTGGTGATAGCAACCGGATCGACCACTAACTTTTTCGGCAATAAAGACATTGAAAATTTTGCCATGCCGATGAAGTCGATCCCCGAGGCCTTGAACCTGCGTTATATGATCTTGCAAAACCTGGAGGAGGCGTCACTAAAAAAAACCAAAGAAGAACGCGAGCCTTACCTCACCTTCGTACTCGTAGGCGCCGGCCCTACCGGCGTGGAGCTGGCCGGTGCGCTGGCCGAGCTGCGTAACCATATCCTCGACCGCGATTACCCGGAGCTTGAAAAAGAGCACATGAAGGTTTACCTGGTTGATTTCCTGCCAAAGGTGCTGGGGCCTTTCTCTGACGAAGGCTCAGAAGCTGCCAAACGCTTTCTTACCAACATGGGCGTCGAAGTATTGCTGGGCGTTAAGGTAGAAAGTTACGATGGCAATGAGATAAAGTTTGAAGGCGGCAAAACTATCAAAACCAAAAACGTGATCTGGAGTGCCGGTGTAATGGGCGTGATCCCCGAGGGGATTGATAAAGACAAAATTGAACGGGGTAACCGCATCAGTGTCGATTCCATAAACCGGGTTAAGGGTTCAGAAAACATATTTGCCATAGGCGACGTTGCTGCGATGATTAGTGATGAAACCCCAAAAGGGCATCCCGGCGTGGCACAAGTGGCCATACAACAAGGAAAACTGGCCGGCAAGAACATCCTGCACATCATCAAAGGCGAGCCTACCGAGCCCTTTAAGTACAACGACAAAGGCTCATTGGCCACCATAGGCCGCAACAAGGCCATTGCCGATCTGGGTAAGATCAAGTTCCAGGGCTTTTTTGCCTGGCTGGTATGGATGTTTGTTCACCTGATATCACTGTTAGGTTTCAGAAACAAAGTGGTGGTATTTGTGAACTGGGTGGGCAACTACATTGCCAACAATGGCGGCAGCCGGTTGATTATCCGCCGCTTTAGGCGCGAAGAATTACCAAAAAAAGACGAACAAACCGCCAAAGCTGATTAAATTGTCTTTAACAATGGCTGGCGCAAACATAAAATTGACCGAGTGTCCCCGCGACGCAATGCAGGGCTTGCACAATTTTGTGCCGACGGATGTCAAAGCTGCCTACATCAACCTGCTGCTGCAGGTGGGCTTTGACACCGTCGACTTCGGTAGTTTTGTATCGCCGAAAGCTATTCCGCAGATGTGGGATACCGCCGATGTGCTCAATAAATTGGATTTGAGTAAGGCTCAATCCAAATTACTGGCCATTATAGCCAATTACAGAGGCGCTGAGGACGCCTGCGCTTTTGATGAGGTATTTTACCTTGGTTACCCTTTCTCGGTCTCTGAGACCTTCCAGAGGCGTAATACCAACTCGTCTATAGCCGATGCGTTCGATACAGTTAAACGTATAAAGGAATTCTGCCAAACCAAAGGCAAAGAACTGCTAATTTACCTGTCCATGGGTTTTGGTAACCCTTACGGGGACGAATGGAATGCCGGCATCGTTTTGAAATGGACAGAGCAATTGGTAAACGAGGGCATCAATATCATCGCGCTATCGGATACCATCGGCATCGCCACGCCCGATCAGATCAGATCTATCTATACTCAGCTAAGCCAATCTTTTCCAAATACAGAATTTGGCGTACACCTGCACTCTACCCCCACCACCTGGCACGAAAAGGTAGAAGCAGCCTATCAAAGCGGCTGCAAACGTTTTGACGGTGCCCTGAAAGGCTATGGAGGCTGCCCCATGGCCAAAGACGAGCTCACAGGCAACATCGCCACAGAAAACCTGATTGGCTACCTCGCCCAACAAAACGCGCTTACAAAGCTTAATTACGGTAAATTACAGGATGCCTTGGATTATTCTGTAAGGGTGTTTAACTCTCTCTAGTCATCCTGAACTTGTTTCAGCATCCTAAAACGATGATAGTCAAACTTTACTTAGCATGTGAGATGACTATCCGTCAGCTGACGGACGGCATGACTAAGCATATCACTGCCTCACCATTTTAAAATGCTGTATCCCTGCCTCTTCAAACTGCGGGCCTTCGGCAACAAAACCAAACCGCTCATACAATCCCATAGCTTGAATTTGAGCGTTCAGGTAAATATAATTGGCATCGGCAGGTAAGTCGGCAAGGACAGTGCGTACTAGCTCCTGCCCTACACCATAGCCTCTGAAATTTTTGAGTACAGCAAAACGTTCCAATTTATAGCCATTCTCTGTTTTGCGCCAGCGACAGGCGCCGGCGGGTTCGCCATCAACAGTAGCTAAAAAGTGGGTCGACTCGTCCTCATGCTCCCACTCCAGTTCGGGCGGACAGTTTTGTTCGCCCACAAAAACTTCGCGGCGTATGGCAAAAACTTTTTCAAGCGTCGGTTGGTTGCTCACTTTCATTACTACTATATTTCTTGGCGAGGGCATCGGTATAGTGCTTTTTGGTACGATAATTTGAGAGCTTAAAATTATGATTTTCCTCGGCTGCGTCAATAGAGTGCGTGCAAGTTAAATCGTCTTCCTTTTCGGCAAATTTACCCAGCGCTACGTAAAACTTATGCAGCTGATCGAGCTCTATTTCGGTAAGGTCCTCAATATCAACCATGCGGTTGCTGGCGCCCTGGTGCGAGGCCAGCAGTTCGTTTAATTTTAAATGGATGGCTTTTGAGTCTTTATTTTGCGCCTTCTGGATCAGAAATACCATCAAAAAGGTGACAATGGTAGTACCGGTATTGATAATGAGTTGCCAGGTATCAGAATAGCTGAATATGGGCCCCGTAATACCCCACACAATGATGATGGTTATTGCCGTAAAGAATGCAGCAGAACTGCCGGTGGCGGCCGTCGCCCAGTTTGAAAATCGTTCGAAGAAGTTTTTTTTAGTAGGCATAGTTGAATAGTCAATTGTAAATCAATAACAAACCCGTCTCCAACATAAACCAAAAAAAGAGCGCCAATGTTTTCACATTGGCGCTCAAATAATATTAACTGTTAACAGCTAACAAATTACAATTTGTCTGTCGCGTTTAAGCAGTTCAGATCTTCGAAAGCTGTGGTTAAACGCTTAACAAAGTTCTCTTCGCCTTTACGCAACCATACACGCGGATCGTAGTATTTTTTGTTTGGCGAATCCGGACCTTCAGGGTTACCAATCTGGTCTTGCAGGTAAGCTTCTTTAGCCTGGTAGTAATCTTTAATACCTTCCCAGAAAGCCCATTGCATATCGGTATCAATGTTCATTTTGATAGCGCCGTAGCTAATAGCCTCGCGGATCTCTTCCTGGCTTGAACCAGAACCACCGTGGAACACAAAGTTGATTGGTTTCTCTTCGGTAAGGCTAAATTTCTGTTTAACATACTCTTGCGAGTTGTGCAGGATAACCGGCTGTAATTTAACGTTACCCGGTTTGTATACACCGTGAACATTACCAAAAGCAGCAGCCACAGTAAAGCGCGGACTAACTTTCAACAAATGCTCGTACGAGTAAGAAACCTCTTCAGGCTGAGTATATAAACGTGAGCTGTCAACGTCGCTGTTATCAACACCGTCTTCTTCGCCACCGGTTACACCCAGTTCAATCTCTAACGTCATACCCATTTTAGCCATGCGCGCCAAGTATTTGGCAGAGATCTCGATATTTTCTTCGATAGGCTCTTCAGACAAATCCAACATGTGTGATGAGAACAATGGTTTGCCGGTTTCAGCAAAAAACTTCTCGCCCGCATCCAATAAGCCGTCAATCCATGGTAACAATTTTTTCGCAGCGTGGTCGGTATGTAAAATCACCGCTACACCATAATGCTCGGCCAATAAGTGTACGTGCTTTGCAGCAGAAGTAGCACCTAAAATACAAGCCTGCAATTTTGAGTTATCTAATGATTTGCCGGCATAAAACTGCGCGCCACCATGCGATAATTGAATAATCACCGGTGAATTGACCGCCTTAGCAGTTTCCATTACGGCATTGATAGAGTTAGTACCAATAACGTTTACAGCAGGTAATGCAAACTGGTGCTTTTTAGCTGCTTCAAATAAAGCCTGCACCTGATCGCCGTGCAAAACTCCCTTATAACTTTTTAAATCCATTTGGTTTTACTTTGTGGGAGCCGAAGGTAAATAAATTATCGGGTTTTTAACTAAAAAAAGTCTATAAAAGTGGTCGGAATATACTGCACTTATTGTTTAATGTACACTTATATTGTATAAACACGATAAATGGCAGAATAATAGTGGGGATTGGGGCAGAAACAAGAGTCAAGATTTTAGATGGGATATTGGTTTAATATCGAATAATGAATTTTGAATGTCAAATATTGAAGCGGCGCGTTAGCCTGTGCGATTCCCTCCCCTAGTAGGCAGGGAATCGCACAGGGCCTTGCCTTTTTGATTAGCGTGTGTAGAGATTGCTTCGTACCAATGACGCGAACGGAGGTAATGATGCGTTCGACGCTAATCTTTAATCTTCAATAGCCAATCTTCATATCGTCAACAAATCGCTCAAACCTGTAAACATCTAACAAAATATTTCGTTTCTTTGCAGGGACATCGAAAGGATTACACTGATATATGGCGTGGTTTAAACGTGAAACACAAGGTATAATTACCACTACCGAGGAAAAGAAGGAAGCCCCGGACGGCATCTGGAACAAATGCCCGCAATGCAAAAAGCCTTTACACTATTCTGAGCAGGTTGAGAATCAGTACGTTTGCCACTACTGCGGTTTTCATTTGCGGATAGGTTCAAAAGAATATTTCTCTATTTTATTTGATAACAACGAGTTTACCGAGCTGTACCCGAACATGACGTCGGGCGACCCGCTGAACTTTGTTGATACCAAAAAATATACCGACAGGTTGACCGAAACCCAGTTTAAAACCGGGCTAAAAGACGCCATACGCGCTGCGGTAGGTAAAATGGACGGTCAGGATATTGTTATTGCCTGTATGGATTTTAACTTCATCGGCGGCTCGATGGGTTCTGTTGTGGGCGAAAAGATTGCACGTTCAATCGACTATAGCATCGAGCACAAAGTTCCGTTTTTGATGATCTCAAAATCGGGCGGTGCGCGCATGATGGAGGCGGCATTTTAATTGATGCAAATGGCTAAAACATCGGCTAAACTGGCGCTGCTGGGCGAAGCCAAAGTACCATACATATCATTGCTAACCGACCCTACCACAGGCGGCGTAACTGCATCGTACGCTATGTTGGGCGACATTAACATTGCCGAACCGGGCGCGCTGATTGGCTTTGCCGGTCCGCGGGTTATTAAAGAGACCATTAAGAAGGATCTGCCGAAAGGTTTCCAAACTGCCGAGTTTGTGCAGGAGCATGGTTTCCTTGACTTTATTGTCGATCGTCGGGAAATGAAAGCTGAATTGGCGGCTTTCTTGAAAATGATGAAGAATTAATCGCTTTAAGCATAAAAAAGAAAAGGGTCGGTGCAAAATGCACCGACCCTTTTCTTTTTGTCATTCTGAGCGTAGCGAAGAATCTTGTATAAGCGCTTGGCAAAGCGTATAAGATTCTTCGCTACGCTCAGAATGACATTTTTTTTTAGTGTCGAGGGTTATATCACCCCTGGCCTTGCGCCGTCAATTGGCGGCATGTCTTTAATATAGGTACCTTTTTTGTCGGTCTCTATATTTTTGTGATGTTTTGGCTGATTAGCGTGTTCCTGCTTACCGGTCTTTCTGGGCTGGTTATTGTTGCTCCAGTTTTGATTATTACTTTTCATGGCTTTATTTTTTAGGTTAGCGGCCATCTGTTCTTGGTAGACAGTCGTTTGGTATATATAATAAACGATTTATCACCTTAAATATTTTCAGTACCCGGCTCATGGCCCACCATACGTGCAGTACGGCGTCCCTGCGGGCGACTTTCAAAATCGGCCTTACCCGGGCCTGCTACCGGAAAATCTTTATGATTTGGAGGGGTAACATCTGTTTGCTCGCTAAATGAAGCTTCGTTGCCCTTGTTATGTTGTTCTTGTTCGCTGCTTACGGCCATGCCGGTATCTTCGGCCTCAGCTTCATGCGTATGACGATGTTTATCGGTATCGTGCACTGATTTTTTCTCGTGGATTTTCATAGGTTTTTCAATTTAGTTATTAAACTAATTCGAAAACCGTGCCAAAAGTAGCAATCCAGCCCCCTCTAATCTCCCCCGGCAGGGGAGACTACTTATTGAGGCAAAATAAGTTTCGCAAAATAAAGCCCTCCCTACCGGGGAGGGTTTGGGTGGGGCAAATTTAAGCCCTCCCTACCGGGGAGGGATTGGGTGGGGCTGCAAACAAATCCTTCAGCTTACTCATCACAAAGTCAATCTCTTCTTTAGTGTTATACTTTGAAAATGAGAAACGTACCGACGGGCGCGTGCTGCTGGCCCCTATGGCAGTTAATACGTGCGAGCCAATATCTGTACCCGAGCTGCAAGCGCTGCCGCCTGATACGGAAATACCGGCGATGTCGAGGTTAAACAACAGCATATCGGCTATGTCTGTTTCGGGGAACGAAACGTTTAGTACCGTATACAAACTTTTGCCAGCATCAATCTCGCCATTAAACAAAACACCGGGAATGTTGGCTTCCAGCTGTTTTATCATATAGCTTTTCAAGCCTTGAATGTAGGCTTGGTGCTCTGCCATTTGCGCATACGCCAGTTCCAAGGCCTTAGCCAGGCCGACAATACCATACAGGTTCTCGGTGCCACCACGCATATTGCGCTCTTGCGCGCCGCCGTATATAAAAGGTTTGATCTTTATTTTATGGTTGATGTATAGGAAGCCTACACCCTTAGGTCCGTGGAATTTGTGAGCAGCGCAAGTGATGAAGTGCACTTTAAGCTTGCTCAGATCGTGCGGATAGTGGCCCATGGTTTGAACGGTATCGCAATGAAAAATAGCGTTATACTGCTCGCAAAGGTCGCCCACGTGCTCGATATCTGTAAGCGTACCAATTTCATTATTGGCATGCATCAATGACACGAAGCTTCGCTCGTTATTCTGCAGCAAACTTTGCAGCTGGTTATAATCGATATTGCCTTTACTGTCGACATCCAGGTAACTCACTTTGATATTACCGGTCTTTTCCATAGCCTCGAAGGTATGCAGTACTGCGTGGTGCTCTAAACGGGTGGTAATGGCGTGCGTAATGCCGTTATCGATCATCCCGCAGCGAATGGCGGTATTATCAGCCTCGGTACCACTACTGGTAAAAAAAATCTCGGCCGGCGAGGTATGCAGCAGATTGGCGACAGTCTTACGCGCCTTCTCAAGCAAGGCCCGCGACTCGCGTCCATGCGCGTGGATAGAAGACGGATTGCCGAAATGGCTTTCCATCGCATTACACATAGTTTTCATCACTTCTGCATCCAACGGCGTGGTTGCAGCATTGTCTAAATAAACGCGCATCAGGTTAATTTTAATGAGTGGATGAGTGAATTAGTGAGTGAGTGGATGTTGTTACAGTCATCACAATTCAGCTTCCTGCCCATGTTTTTTATTAATGAGTGGATGAGTGAATTAGTGAGTGAGTGAATGTTGCAATCATCACAATTCGACTTCCTGCTCATGTTTTTATTAATGAGTGAATTAGCGATTGAGTGAATTAGTGAATGTTTGTTTAGCGCCAATACATTCAATGATGTGATCACTTATCACTTAGGTCACTTTATTTTTTATCAGTTATTGTTTTCCTTGCTGACGATGTGACTTTTAATATTTCAGTCGCTTCAGTCATCAAAATGCTAATATCGTGTTTTGTTACTATATCGGCTTCAATCAAAATTTCCATCCAGAAAAGACTTTCATCAGCTTCTTCGACTACGATAGATATTTTTGAGTGAAATTCTGCCTGAGATCTCGCCCGGCAAGCTGCCCTATAATTTGCACCAACTGAAGAAGATGCCCTTAACAGTTGTTTGCCAATTATCCGAGCTTCTTCAGTTTTGGGTAGTGAGCGATACAGCTTTATGTTTTCGACAACAAATTTCTTTGTCCTGCCGCGAAACTTTTCTACAAATTCAGATTTGATTCCATTTTCCATCTCTGAATCTATAAAAAATCCATTCAAAAACACTCACTCATTCACTAATTCACTCAATCACTCATTAGCAAGCATTAGCGAAGCTGAAGTATTTCTTTTATGTCAGCAATGATTTTATTTGCCAGATTATTCGCCACAGTTTCTGAATCACCTTCAGAATATATCCGGATGATAGGCTCGGTGTTTGAACGGCGCAGGTGTACCCATTGTTTGTCGAACTCTATCTTCAGTCCGTCAATAGTTGAGTGTGGTTGATCTTTGTATTTAGCTTCTACTTTAGTCAGCAGCGCATCGATATCCATCTCCGGGGTAAGCGTAATCTTATTTTTGGAGATGAAATAGTTTGGATATGAAGCACGCAGATGCGATATCGGCTTGCCATATTTAGCCAGATGGGTCAGGAACAAGGCTATACCGGCCAGCGCATCGCGACCGTAATGCAGTTCGGGGTAAATTACCCCGCCATTGCCTTCGCCACCTATCACGGCATTCACTTCTTTCATTTTGTTCACCACGTTAACCTCGCCCACTGCCGCAGCATGATACTCGCCGCCGGCTTGTTCGGTAACGTCGCGCAGGGCGCGGGTTGACGACAGGTTTGAAACCGTATTGCCTTTTTTGTTTTTCAGGATATAATCGGCCACGGCCACCAAAGTATACTCTTCGCCAAACATATTGCCGTCCTCGCACACAAAGCACAGACGGTCAACATCCGGATCAACTGCTATACCCAGGCTGGCATTTTTGCCGGTCACTTCTTTTGAAAGCGCTACCAGGTTTTCAGGCAGCGGCTCAGGGTTATGCGGAAACTCGCCGTCAGGTTCACAGAACAGTTTATGTACCGTTTTAACGCCAAGTGCCTCCAACAAGGCAGGCACAAAAATACCACCGGTTGAATTCACACAGTCTATCACCACTTTAAAATCAGCTTTCGCGATAGCTTTCACATCAACCAAAGGCAAAGCCAATATCTGGTCGATATGTTTTTGAAGGTAGCTGTTATCGGCTGTTACTTTGCCTAACGCGTTAACATCGGCATAAGTAAAGTCGCTGTTTTCTGCAATTTCTAAGACTTCTTTGCCATCGGCATCGTTGATAAACTCGCCATCTGCATTTAATAACTTCAGGGCGTTCCATTGTTTGGGGTTGTGACTTGCCGTCAGGATAATACCACCCGCGGCTTTCTCCAGCGGAACAGCAATTTCGACAGTAGGCGTGGTAGACAAGCCGATATCAACTACATCGATACCCAAGCCCTGCAGCGTACCCACTACCAGGTTGTTCACCATGCTGCCCGAAATACGGGCATCCCTGCCGACAACTATTTTCTTCACACCGGTCTTTTTAACCGCCCAGGCGCCATAAGCCGAAGTGAATTTTACAATATCCAATGGCGTTAAACCATCGCCTGCGGCACCACCAATGGTACCGCGTATGCCTGAAATTGATTTTATTAAAGTCAAAACCTTGTCTTTGTAGTGTTAATGTGCAGCGAAAATAAATATATTAAGTGAAGGATTAATGAAATTAAAGTCATTGTTGAAAATTGTAAACCTGGTTTACAGTGTTAAGCTAAGCAAACGGATACCCCGTCTGCGAAGATCCTGAAACAAGTTCACTGTTGTCCGGTAAAAAAAGGTTTTGTGTAAAAAGGCTCTATTTAAGAGTTTAAATTGGCCGTTTATGTTTTAAATGCGATTTGTAAGCCTGGTAATTTCAACTGTTGC
>Ga0157371_10000265_pt1 | contig 71188 bp, 62 predicted proteins | sample C45metaG_FD_113462 | JGI IMG/M metagenome (GOLD analysis project Ga0157371, IMG submission 113462) | Corn rhizosphere microbial communities from Kellogg Biological Station, Michigan, USA - C4-5 metaG | ecosystem: Host-associated > Plants > Roots > Rhizosphere > Soil | place: USA: Michigan...
ATCAAATGATCTGAAATTCTGGAAAGCTCCATGATAATAATACGCAAATAATCTACCCGCTTTGGAGTTTTTATGCCAAGCAATTTTTCACAAGCTATATGCCAGCCAAAATTGTTGAGTGGTGCAGAACAATAATTTAACCGGTCTGTAAGTGTGGTGATCTGGTAAGGAGCGCGGTGTTCTGCAATTTTTTCAAAAGCGCGGTGAATATAACCAACGGTTTGCTCCGCACTTACAATAGTTTCGCCGTCCAGCTCTATAATATTCTGAAACACACCATGAGTAGCAGGATGTGTTGGGCCCAAATTAATAGTAGTTGTATGTTTTTCAACATTTCCTTCTGGTAAGGTTACATGTTCACTCATTTTTTCTTTCTCAGTTTATAAAATCTACACATTTTAGATTTACAGTAAACAAACAATTATGCAGAAATTCTATTTTATTTCAATTGATAGAAACAATCAACCATACATTACCGTCCAAACATTTCATCATCTTTATCCGTTCTCTTCTGATCTTCCAACGGATATTCTTTTCGTAAAGGAAAATATTCCATTTCTTCTACATTCAAAATGCGTTTTAAATTTGGATGTCCTACAAAATTTACCCCAAAGAAATCATACGTTTCTCTTTCCATCCAATTGGCGGCGGAAAACAATGCATAGGCGCTAAAGACATCCGGCTTCTGAATATCTGTGAAAATTTTATAACGAATTCTGACATTCTCTTTCAGATTATGCAAATGATAAACAACGGCTAACTCTTTTCCTTCCTGGTCCGGAAAATGAACAGCTGTCAGATCCGTCATGAATTGAAAGGCTAATTCAGGTTCATCATAAAGAAATTGCAGTACTTTCAGATTCAGACTTTTGTCTGAAGTAAACGTGAGCATTCCATAAGGCTCTTCCCAATCGGTAATTTGATCACCAAATTTTTCAATTAATTTCTGCCTGATGATTTCGTTAGATAAAGCCATATTATTTATAACTTACTTATTACTTTTTATTATTACTGGATTCCATAAGATTCCATCAATTCTTTATACCGCTCTGAATTCCTTCTCCTTAAACTTTCTTTTCCGACTAATTCCTGCACTCTTAAAAATCCATCAATTACTGCTTCAGGACGTGGAGGGCAACCAGGAACATACACATCAACCGGAATGACCTGGTCAATTCCCTGCAATACAGAATAAGTATCAAAAATTCCACCACTGCTGGCGCATGCGCCCATTGCCAAAACCCAACGTGGTTCAGCCATTTGCAAATAAACCTGTTTCACAACCGGAGCCATTTTTTTTGCAATCGTTCCAATTACCATTAAAAGATCACATTGACGCGGAGTAAAACTTACCCTTTCAGAACCAAATCTGGCAAGATCATAATGCGAAGCCATCAAAGCCATAAATTCAATTCCGCAACAACTGGTTGCAAACGGCAAAGGCCATATTGAATTCTTTCTTGCTAAACCAACTACATCACTAAGGCGAGTAGAAAAAAAGCCTTCTCCAGGATAACCTTCAGGGCCCGAAACTATTGAGTACGGTTTTTCTAAAGGTTTGTTGGTAATATTATATTGAACAGGACGTGCCATAATTTTTTTAATTTAATTTCTTTAACTAATCGTTTTCACTTTTCAAATTTTCGCAGTTTCACCTTAACTTTCATCTTCCCAATTCAAGCCACCTTTTTTTATTATATAGATGAAACCGGTGAGAAAAAAACCAATAAACATACAAATCGCGCCAAATCCGCTCCAGCCTAATTCACGGAAATTGACGGCGTAAGGATAAAAGAAAATTACTTCGACATCAAATAAAACAAACAAAATTGCAACCAGAAAATACTTCACAGCGATTGGTTTTCTTGCATCTCCCTGGATCTCAATTCCTCCTTCAAAATTTTTAAGTTTATCAGCTGTTTTTCTTTTCGGGCCCAAAACGTTCGTGCCATAAATCATTAAAGACAATAATAAAGCGGCGAAAATCAGTTGGATACCAATTGGCAAATAATTCGAAGTGCTGTTTACAGTTTGAACTTGTAAAAATGTATCTATCAAAACAAGAATTTTAATTCTGCAAAAATAAGGCAGCCATATCAATTATCCATAAGGGAAAATTAGTGCTGCTTTTTTAAATGTCCTTTTAATAATTCTTCATCCAGAAATTATTAAAACCCTTAAAATAAAAACTCCCGCTGTCGCAGGAGTTTTTAATCAGAAATTTTTTGTTTTTAGCCGGCTATTTTTTCTTTGCTTCCGACGGTTTTGAAGCCTTATCTGCCGCCTGCGCTTGTTGCTTAGCTACTGCCTCCAATGCATCTTTTGTCTTTAAAGCGGTAGGATCAGCAGGATCTATTTCTAAAATTTTATTATTATAATAAGTAGCTGAATCGACTTCGTTTTTAATGTTATAAAAATACGCAACCATATATCTGTACGCCGGAACTATAAAATTCTTTATTGAAGCTTTATCTTTAGTTGTATCGCTGATAGCAATCACTTTCTCGTAAAAAGGCTTGGCTAAACCCAATTGATAGGTAGTATCCATTCCTTCTTTCGCCCGTGCTCCCAGGTACCAGCCGTAAACATCAGAAGGGAATTTTTTCTGATAAATCTGAAAAACTGAATCGGCAGCTTTATAATTGCCTCCACGATAATCATTATAACCAGCGTAGAATAAGTCAGTTTTTCCGTAAGCGGTATCAACCTGTAAAATCTTACCATACCATTTACCTGCTTCTGCAAAATTGTTTTTACTTGCATAGCTTTTTGCAATATCTGTTAAGGTTTTAACTTTGTTTGCTAAAATCGTATCCATCTTAAGTCCTTTATCGATATAAGACATTCCTTCAGCTTCACTTCCTGGAAATTCCAGTAATATCTTTCCATACGTTGTGTAATCTGTTGGTCCGATATTATCCGGATTTACAACAGAAAAGAATTTTTCGAATGATTGTCTGGCTTTGAGTGAATCGCCTAATTTATCGTAAGCATAACCTTTTAAACCATATAAATTCGGAAAAGGCTTTCCATTTGCTGAATCAATACAAGCGTCTGCTTGCGTAATGGTTTCAGTATATTTTTTGGATACGTAAAGCAAAGATGCTTTTGCGTAGCAGTTTTTTGAAGCATTATCAGAAACAGCCATGTATTTATTCAGGTATTCTGCCGCTTTATTTACGTCACGCTGATAGTAATATGCATAAAGCCAATAATAAACAGGTGCAAAATTTGGATCTTCACGCATGGCATCCTGGTAATATCTCATATAAACCGGCTCCTGGCCATAGCCCTGAGTTTCAAAAATTCTACCAATCATAAAGCTTGCTCGGGCGTCACTCGGATCGAGTGAAAGTGCAGTTTGATAATTAATCGTTGCGTTAGCGCCGTCATGCAATTTCCAATATCCATAACCGATTTCATTATAAATATCCGGATTTTTCTTATCTTTTTCTGCTGCTTGTTTCAACTTATCAATTCCATATAAAATGTCACCACCTTTGGGTTCAATATTGGCCCTTCCGACAGCATAAAGAATATCGGGCAAATCTCTCTTTTTGGTATTATTAATAGCAGTCTCGAAAAGATTTTTTGCATCAGTTTTATTCCCTTCCATCAAATCTATTTCTCCCATACCAACCATCATTAATTCAGATTTCGGATTGGCTTGCAACATTTTCTGATACAATGCTTTTGCAGCTGCTGTATCAATATAATCGCGCCCGTTATCCAGGTAAGACTGACCGAGCCAATATGCCGCTTCAACATCGTCAGGCTTGGCAGCCAATAACTTTTGAAATACGTTTTCAGCGCTTTGATATCTTTCATAATTTAACAACTGTTTTCCTTCTTTAATGCTTTGTGCAAATAAAACGCTGCCCATTAAAATAAAAGAAGCGATAAGTCCGATTTTTTTCATGTTTACAATTTTTACTTTTTATTAATAACTGGTTTTGATTTTAGGTTAATCTGTTGTTGCCTGTCTGATACTGAAGTTCATTTTTGCCGGTCCTAAATAAGCGCGGCGGAAAATTAACTGTCCCCTTTCATATTCTAAAAAAGTAGCAAAGCCACTTGCAAGCCCATCATAATTCTCTTTAATAATGTAATACAAACCACGTACCATAGGGTACCGTTTCAACATAATGTTCGCCTGGTAAGGCTTTATGAAACTTTGTTCCGGACAGGTGCACTGGATAGAAGCAATTCTCACTTTTGTCAGAAAGCTGGTTTGTGTAGTATCTTCCGGATTTCCAATCCAGCTTACACCTACAAAGCCAAGCACGTTTTTATGATTGGCTACATAATTTATTACTCCCTCGCTGCTGTTTTCGGCAAACACTTTTTTCGGGTTCAAAGGCTTTCCGTTTAAGATCGAATCTACTGCATAACGAACTGTGCTTGTTTCTTTCAGGCCGTCAAAAACAGCCAATTGTTTATCTCCGGTTGTTCCTTCTAAAATGCCGCGAATTTCATTCATCGTAAACAGTGAATCAGTAGCATCTCTGTTTACAATTACTGCAATTGCATCATAAGCGACTTTTGACCATGTTGGCGAGAAAGACAATTTATCCTTGTAATATTTTTCTTCTTCAGGTGTAAGCCCGCGAGTAACAATAATCATCTTGGTGCTGTCTTTCATCAAGTCTTTAAAACATTCTGCCTCCGGTTTATAATCTGCAATAATTTTTGCCTTTGGATATAATGCTTCAAAAACCTGGATCTCAGAATCGATCACGGGTTTAAAAGTTTCATCCACACTTATATGTAGTATTCCTGATGTAGGAGTATCAATGTCAGTCCTGACATTTTGATGGCAGCCGGTAAAAAATACGCACAAAAGAGCAATCAATAAACTGGCGCTTGTCGAATCTTTTATTCTATAATTCACGTATTTCATTCCTTTAAATAATTTTTTTTGATACCTCTATAAATTCTCCAGGATCCATATATTATTACGAGAACGGCAAAAATATCTGCAAGAATGCCTGTAAATCCAATTGAAAAATTAAATTGCTTGGCAAATAAAATAACAATTCCGACCGCTACATAAATAAATCCCATTCCCAAATCCGTTATACTACGCATCATAATATAACGCTTCGTTTTATTATCAGGAGTATTCTCAAATTCTTCAAGACTCATATTTATTTTTTTACACAAGCGGCAAGTTAAAATAAAATGTAGAAATTCCGATATTTTGATATTACTGATCTCTTTTAATCTTTATGCTTTATTAATTGCCGTTTAAATATTAAGATGCATCACTTGTAATTGTTGATGCAAGAAAATTGTTAAATAGATATATTGTTTGTTCCCAAACTTAGGATGCAGGAATAATTAATTTCCATACATCTTGTTCAAATCAGCAAACAATAAACATTCCAACAATTAAATAATAGTTTTGCCATTTCAGAAAAATAATTAAGCCGGAAGAAAAAATTATGAAACCATCATTACCACAGGGAACACGTGATTTTGCTGCTGAAACATTGCGCCGTCGCAGATTTATTATGGATACCATCAAAGAAACATTTGAGCTTTATGGATTTGAACCTTTGGAAACTCCGTCAATGGAAAACCTGGAAACGCTCATGGGAAAATATGGTGACGAAGGCGATAAGCTCATTTTTAAAATCTTAAATAACGGCCTGGATCATCCTTCAAAAAAAGAAAAAGCGCTGATAGATTTTGAAAATGTTCTTGCCGGAAAAAATAATAAAAACATTACTGAGCGGGCTTTGCGTTATGACCTTACCATTCCTTTTGCAAGATTTATGGCAATGAACCAGGGCAAATTAACGATACCCTACAAACGATACCAGATTCAGCCAGTGTGGCGAGCCGACCGGCCGCAGAAAGGGCGTTACCGCGAATTCATGCAATGCGATGCTGATGTTGCCGGAACGTATTCCTTAATCGCTGATGTGGAACTGGCAAAGATTTATGCAGATGTTTTTGAAAAATTAAATATAGAAGTTGACATAAAAATCAATAGCCGGAAAATACTTTTTGCATTGGCTGAGGTTTGTGGCAGTGTTGATAATATGAATGCGATTACCATCGCCATTGATAAGTTGGAAAAAATTGGAATTGAAAAAGTAAAAGAAGAATTAAAAGCAAATGGTTTATCAGAAAAAAGCATTGAGAAGATTGAAAATTATATCAATATTCAAGGTTCAAATTCAGAGAAGCTAGAAAAGATAGAAACAATAACCGGCGGTTCAGAAACGGGAAAAAAAGGCATTGAAGAATTAAAATTTATTTTGGGATTTCTAAATAATGAAGACAGTAAACAAACAATTAATCTCGATTTTACTTTAGCTCGTGGGTTAAACTATTATACCGGCACTATTTACGAAGTAAAAGCGAAAGATGTGCAAATCGGAAGTATCGGTGGCGGCGGCCGTTATGATGACCTGACGGGATTATTTGGCGTTCCCAATATGCCGGGAGTAGGCATCAGCTTTGGATTAGACAGAATTTATGAAGTAATGGAAGAACTAAATATTTTCCCGGGAAATGTCAATCAGTCAACAGAAGTTTTATTTTTTAACCTGGGTGAAAAAGAAAGTAAACATGCATTTTATTTAATGCAAAAATTAAGGCATGAAGAAATAAGCTGTGAATTATTTTATGAAAATTCTAAGCTGGAAAAACAATTTAAGTATGCGACGAAAAAAAACATTTCTTATGCAGTTATCATCGGTTCAAAAGAAATGGAAGAACAAAAATGTGTGGTAAAAAACCTGCTGACCGGTGAACAACAAACGATTTCTGAAACTCAGCTGGCTGGCTTCTTTAAAAATAAAACCGAGTAGTTTATGTGAAATTTGAAATAGAGAATAAAATAAATACGCTTACTTTTAAAGTTCCAAAATTCTGAAAAAATATTCTTTCATCTTAAAAACATTTTATGAAATCATTTCTTAAACTCAGTTTCCTAAGTGTGATTATCTTCTTATTTTCTTCGTGTGGAAAAAATAATGAAGCTGGTAAAATGATCCCTTCCGATGCGCTTTTCGTTACACACGTAAATATAAAATCTATGCACGATAAATTATCGTGGAACGAAATAAAAAGAACGAGCTGGTATCAGAAAGTCTATTCAGATTCTTCCTCTTCGGATTGGAGAAGAAAGATCCTGGATAATCCATCTGCCAGCGGAATCGATTTTGATGAAGGGCTGACTTTCTTCGTTGCAAAAAATTCGGGAAACGAATATTTGGCAGCTGAAGGAAAATTAAAAAGTGAAAAAGACTTCGAACAATTGAATAAAAATTTCGATCCTTCACAAACGCCAAAAAAAGAAGGAAGTATTAATTTGTTGATCTTAAAAAATAATCATGTTGTCGGCTGGAATGAAGATCATTTTATTTATGTGATGAGCTCTGGCCGGCCTTCACAAATGTATGAATCAGCGGATAGCAACGATATTCAAAACGAGACAACAGCCGTTGATAGAAGTGCCGCGCTTTCTTCCATTTGTAAGAATTTATTTTCTTTAAAAGCGGATAGCTCACTTTCACAAAATGATCATTTTGCTTCCTTATTAAAAGAAAATGGTGATGTGCAAATCTGGCAGAATACAGAAGCAATCATAAAAAGCTCATCCTCGTTGGGAATGCTGGGAATGTTGAAATTAGATGCTTTTACAAAAGATAACGCGAGCGCGTATAATATAAATTTTAATAAAGGAATGATTGATATTGATCAAAAAACGTATGCCAGCAAAGAGCTAACAGATATTGTAAAGAAGTACATGGGCAATTCGGTCAATATGGATATGATCAAAAATATTCCATCCCAAAATTTGTTTGGATTACTGGCATTTAATTTTAAACCAGAAGGAATTACAGAATTGATAAAATTAACCGGCGCGGATGGTATCGCAAATTCTTATGCACAACAACTTGGTTTCAATCTCGACGATTTTTCAAAAGCAACCGATGGCAATTGGCTACTGGCTTTTACAGATTTAAAAATGAACCCCGATTCAGCAAAAATGAATCCAGTAGCATTTAATTATATTTTTTCAGCGGGAGTTGGTGATAAAGCAAGCCTTCAAAAAATAGTAACAGCGGCCGAAAAAACTACTGCTCAAATGGGTAAGGATTCAGTGATTAATTATGTGATGAATGATAAAACGTTTGTGATAAGTAACGACAGATCGTTTGCAAATCAGTATCTGAATGGCAACAATAATAAATTTGATTTCAATGATAAAATTTCCGGTCACCCGGTTGGATTTTTTCTTGACCTGCATAAAATTTTGACGGAATTCTCAAATTTGAAAAAGAATGATGAGCGGAAAGAAATGCTGAATACTGCTTTGAATACGTGGAATAATGTAATTGCTTCAGGTGGCGAATTTAAGGACGACGGATTTACTTTTCATGCAGCTATAAACCTGATTAATAAGGATACAAATAGTTTGATACAACTTAATAATTATCTTGATGAAATGTATAAAATAAATGAATCAAGAAAAGACGCGAGCACGGCAAAATTAGATTCACTGCTGGTTCCACCTCCTATTGATACCGTGAAAGTCAAATAAAAAGATTTAGATAATGCAGATACAACTGCGGGAAGTAACGCCTGATTATATCGAAAAAGAGAAAAGAATTTCTTCGCAAATCTGGGGTCAGGATGTTTCGATAAACAAAGGCGAACATTTGCATATTGTAGCGCCTTCCGGAACTGGAAAAACTTCTCTCATGCATTTTATTTATGGATTAAGAAAAGATTACTCCGGTTCTGTTTTTTATGATGATACAGATATTAAAAAGCTTTCTACAGAAAGCTTTTCTGCATTTCGGCAAAAAAGAATAAGCATCATTTTCCAGGATTTAAAGTTGTTCGAAAATCAAACGGTAAAAGAAAATATAGAAATAAAAAGAATTCTGGATCCTAATCATCAATCAAATAAAATCGATGAAATGGCTGAAAGGCTTGGTATCGCTAACAAATTAAATCAGCTGGCCAAAACATGCAGCTATGGCGAACAACAACGGGTTGCGATTATCAGAGCATTAATGCAGCCGTTTGACTTTTTATTATTGGATGAACCTTACAGTCATCTGGATGAAGTAAACAGAAAAAAAGCGATGGAATTAATTTATGAAGAATGTGAAAATCGAAATGCAGCAATGGTTTTCGCGGATTTGAAACCTTTGGACCTTTTGAAAGGAGAAAAAATTCTTTACTTATAAAATTTGTTGGTAAACAGATAAAGACGAATGCCACTGTCCTATAAAAATATTCAACCTTTAATAGTCTCCGGAGAAAATACTTTTTCCAAATGGCTTGGTTATTTTGGTTTGGGAATCGGCGTTTTGTTACTTTTTGTTTCTATTCAAATGTTTGTAAATATTGGTCAGTTACTCAAAGAAAATAATCCGAGAAAAAGCGGCGGCTATGACTATATTTCTATTTCAAAAACAATTACGAATGAAAACATGGGAAAGGATAATAGTTTTACAAGTGAAGATCTGTCAAAACTTCGATCTCAACCAACAATCGCCGGAGTAGCGCCGCTCATTTCTAATAAATTCAGAGTGCGGGCCACTGCCGGTGATATAATTCCTTTCAGCACCGATCTTTTTTTAGAAAGTATTGACGATAATTTTATTGACACCGTTCCACCAACATTTACCTGGCAACCAGGACAAATAGTTGTACCAATTATCTTCTCTTCAGATCTTTTGGAAATGTATAATGTTTTTGCGCCGGCGCAAGGATTACCACAGCTTTCTGCAAAAACAATATCCTCGGTAAATATTATTTTAGAATGTTCCGGTCCTTACGGAACACAAAATTTTAAGGGAAATATTGTGGCATTAAGCGACCGCATTAATTCTTTATTAGTGCCCCAGACTTTTATGAACTGGAGCAACCTTCATTTTATGCAAGACACTACAGTACACGCTTCCAGGGTTTATATTAAAACGAAAGATGCCAATAATCCGAAGTTGATTTCTTACCTGGATCAACAAAATTATCACCTGAATAAAGAGAAAGTAAAATTCAGCCGCATCAAAAGCATTTTACAAAACATTGTAAGCGCACTCGGCGTGTTTGGCATTTTGGTAATCGTTCTTGCGCTGATGCTATTTTCGTTTTATCTCCAATTAATGATTGCAAAAAGCAAAGACAATCTGCGCCTGTTGCTCATACTAGGCTACTCTCCAAAATGGCTTGCAAAAAGTGTGGCTAAAACATGGCTGCCTGTTTATCTGATCATTATCCTTGCGGCATTTATTCTTACAGAAATTCTTCATCTTTTATTCATGCAATTAACTTTTGTAAGAACCGCAAATCTTTCTTATTTCCCCGATTGGACAGTATGTCTTACTGCTATATTATTATTAGCATTAACTGTTTTTATAAATCTAAACCTTGTCAGAAAAGAATTACAAAAGATTCTTTAAAATTCGATTATTTATTGCTTTACTGCCTTACGAAATTGCGCGGTCTAAATGAACATAACCTCCATCAACATGGATAATTTGGCCGGTCGTATGACTCGATCTTTCAGATAATAAAAAAACGACCATGTTGGCAATTTCTGCCGGAGTGGTGAATCTTTTTTCTAATGGAATTTTCTCACTAATTGATTTTAATTTTTCTTCGGGATGATCAAAAGTTTTGATCCAGTTTTCATACAACGGTGTGTAACATTCGGCTACCACAACAGCATTGACGCGGATACCATATTTTAATAATTCCACCGCCCATTCTCTTGTCAATGCATTTCGGCCACCATTAGAAGCTGCATAGCCAGAAGTGTTGCCCTGGCCGGTTTCCGCGGTTTTAGAACCTATGTTTACAATCGCTCCTTTTGATTGTTTTTAATAAGGCAACGCATGATGCGCCATCAAATAATAATGCACCAGATTTTTATGAAGTGATCCGATAAAAGCTTCATAATTCCCATTCTCCAAACCTACTCCATCATTCACCCCGGCATTATTAACTAAACCATCGATACGGTTATATTTCCGAACAATTTGCTTTACAGCATTTTCACATTCGCCAGGTTTTGTTAATTCAGCTACAACCTGGAAGCCTTTATTATCAATGCCCTCAAGCGTTTTTAAATTATCTCCTTCATTTCTTCCAACAATCACAGGAACGGCATTTTCAGCAGCAAGAACTTTTACAATTCCTTTTCCGATTCCTTTTGCACCGCCTGTTACAATAATTATTTTTTTGTCAAGATTAAGATTCATGAAAAGAAAGGTTTAGATAGCTGGCTAAAGTTTAGCGGGAGTTAGGTTATAGAATTTCACCGCATTTTCACCAAACACTTTTTGTTTTTCTTTGGTAGAAAAATCAGTCATATAATTTTCCAATAAATTTTTCCATTTGGAATAAGTGCCGCTAACCAACATAACCGGCCAATCGCTTCCAAATAATAATCTGTCTGTTCCGAAAGCCTGAAACACCACATGCAGGTATTTATAAAGATCTTTCTCGTTCCATTGGTTCCATGCTGCTTCTGTAATTAATCCTGAAAGCTTGCAATAAACATTTTCATTTGCAGCGATTTCCTTCATCAGATTCTTCCACTCATTTATTCGCTTATCTTTTATAGAAGGCTTTGCGCAGTGATCAATGATGAATTTTTGATTGGGGAATTTAGTAACAAATTCAATTGCATCTTTTAATTGATTTTCATAAATAAGAATGTCATAAGTAAATCCAAAAAGCTGTAACGATTTAACACCATTTAGAAATTTTTTATTTTGGAGAAACCCATCCGGCTCACTTTGCACGATGTGCCTGAAACCCTTGATGCAATTAAATTTAGAATAGTAAAGCAACCTTTTTTCAACATGAGCACTTTGCAAATCCACCCAACCGACGATCCCTTTTATTTCAGGAGTTGTATTGGCTAATTCTAATAAAAATTCAGTTTCGTTTTCACTCTGATCAGCTTGTACAACAATTACTCCATGAATGTTATTGTTCACAAGCTGAGGATGTAAATCCTGAGGAAGAAAATCACGTTGCAGCATTCGCATTTCATCGGTGATCCACGCATCTTTTATTTTATTGTATTTCCAAAAATGTACATGTGCATCTATCATTGGAGAAGTTTATTTTCGCGGGTCTTACCCGTTTTATAAAAAGATTAAATTTTCTTTACAATTTCTGCGATCTGCTGTTTTAAAAGAGGAAGAAAATCTGTCTTAATCAGCCATACAGTTTGATAATCAATTCCCATATAATCATGAACTATTCTATTGCGAAAACCGCGTGTCCGATGCCATTCAACTGCCGGATAACTGTCTTTAAATTCATCCGGCAAACGATTAGCAGCTTCTCCAATGATCTCAAAATTACGGATAACAGCATCTATCGTCTTACTATCATTCAAAAAGTGTTCAAACGTTAATCCGTTCGTGTATTCCGCAATCTTTTCAGTGCTATTCAAAATATCATTCAATAAGAGTTTCGGAATTCTTTTAGACATAAATTATTTCAGAGCGAATAGAATCAAAGTATTGAGCTTTCATACCTTTTTTAGAGACAAGGTCAACTTTTCTTTTCAACCTCGACTCTAATTCATCAGCAAGATTAATAAATTCGATTCCGATTGGCTTGCTAAAATCAACCACAATATCAATGTCGCTATCAGGAGTGAAATCATTTCTGACTACAGAACCGAAGAGCCCGAGTTCAGTTACATTATATTTAGCAATGAGAGATGGCTTTATTAATTGCAACTGCTTCTTTATGTTTAATAAATTATTCATTGAAAACCAAAGATAAAATAATTAAATCGCTAATGATTCAGCCTGTTTTGTCCAATTTTTTACTTTTTGCTTTTGGGTCCCCAAACCATTAATGCCTAATTCCACTACATCTCCCGCTTTTAAATAAACTGGTGGATTCATTCCGAGTGCAACACCAGAAGGCGTTCCGGTAGAAATAATATCGCCAGGCAGTAAAGTCATAAATCGACTGATATAAGAAACCAGGTATGGAATTTTGAAGATCATGTCATCCGTATTTCCATCCTGCATTTTTTTTCCATTAACCGTAAGCCATAAACGCAAATTATTAACGTCATTGATTTCCTCTTTTGTTGCAAGGAAGGGACCAAGCGGCGCAAATGTATCACAGCTTTTTCCTTTTACCCATTGCCCTCCGCGCTCTATTTGAAATTCACGCTCACTTACATCGTTGTGCAAACAATATCCGGCCACATAATCCATCGCCTGGCTCTCATCAACATAACTGGCACGCTTTCCTATCACTACCGCCAGCTCTACTTCCCAATCAGTTTTTACAGAATTTTTTGGAATAATAATATCATCATTTGGCCCCGAAACTGACGTCGTCGATTTGAAAAATAAAATAGGTTCTTGAGGAATCGGGGCATTCGTTTCTTTTGCATGCTTCGCATAATTTAATCCAACACAAATAATTTTAGAAGGCTTTCTAACCGGGCAGCCGAATCTTTCATTTGTATTTATCTCAACCAACTTATTTTCCGAAACAATTCTTTGCAATTCATTGATTCCGCCATTTGCAAAAAAATCTTCATCGTAATCTTTTACAAATTGCGATACATCAAACCATTTTTCATCCTGAATTATTCCTGGTTTCTCTTTTCCGGCTTCTCCAAAACGTATTAATTTCATAACTTTTTTTTAAAACATGAATTACAAACACCAATTGCACGAGCAGGCAAATGCCTTATTGAAATATTCGTGAAAATTCGTGTAATTAGTGAGCAAAATTCCTGTCATTCACAATTTTATTTTGTTTCAATTTTAATAATCGTATCAATAGGATCCAAATCGACGCCATCCAGATTAATTGTGACGCTATTTTTATCTTGTTTATATGTCACCTTTTTACCGGTTCCCATTATCTCGCAATTTTTTACTTTATCCGCTATCCCTTCTATTACGATCGGTTGAGCGGAATCTTTCAAAATATGAACATAAACAGTTTTATTTTTACCAGTGACAACTCCCCAATCGGCTGGTGGCATTATGTTTCCCCTGGTACTGTAAATACTTTCACCATATTTCTGCATCCATTTCCCTACTTCTTTTAAGGTATCCCTGAATTCTTTTTGAATAACTCCATTCGGCATTGGCCCTACGTTCAATAAAAAATTCGCATTGCGTCCTGCAGCATTTACAATATAATGAATGAGTTTGGGCACCGATTTGTAATTGTCATCTTTTATATTAAATCCCCATGAATTATTCATGGTTTCGCAGGTTTCCAAAGGCAACTTTTCAGACGCTTTCTGGAAGCTTAATCCCGATTTATTTTGGCCGGGCAAATCCTTTTCAAACATCTGAAAATCTTCTCCCGGAAGCGGTGTCATGTGATGATTGTTTCCAATCAGACATTGCGGTTGCAGGTGATGAATAAGAGCATATATTTCATCCAGGTGCCAGTCAACTTTTGGAGTCCGGTCTTTTGCTCCTTCCGGCGCAGTCTGATCCCAATATCCATCGAACCAAATGCCGTCGATTTTGCCATAATTTGTTAACAATTCCGTCAACTGATTTTTCATAAATGAAATGTAGTCATTCCAATTACCACGAACGGTACGGCCGGTCCCCTGCCCTGTTCTACCCGTCCACCACGAATAATCATTGCGGCGCCAATCCAACAAAGAATAGTATAAAAAAAGCTTCATATTTTGCTTATGACATTCATCGGCAATCATTTTCACCACATCTTTTTTGTATGGCGTATTCATAATGTTGAAGTCGGAATATTTTGTATTCCACATGCTGAAACCATCATGGTGGCGTGTAATTAACGTGATGTATTTCATACCCGCATTTTTGGCCATAGTTACCCATTCGTGGGCATCAAACTGAGTAGGATAAAAGAAATGCTCTAAGCGTGTATAATCCTTAACCGGAATGTTTTCATTTTGCATTACCCATTCTGCATCTCCAAGAATACTGAAGACGCCCCAATGAATGAACAGACCGAACTTCGCATCTTGAAACTCGCTCCTGGCTTTAATATTAGCAGCAGCAGGAATATACGTTTGCGCATGACCGTTAGCAATAACGAGCAGAGTAAACAAATAAATAAAAAGCTTTTTCATTCCAAAATTTTACCTGTGTAATTTTAAAAATCCACCGTCAATCGGGTAGTCGGTTCCGGTAATAAAGGAAGCCTCATCACTGGATAAATATAATGCTAACGCAGCCACTTCTTGCGGATTTGCCATCCTTCCTATCGGTTGTATTTTAGATAATTTCTCAAACATTTCTTTTTCATTTCCCGGATAATTTTTTTGTAAAAACCCATCCACGAAAGGTGTGTGAACGCGGGCGGGCGAAATAGAATTACAGCGAATGTTTTCATCGATGTAATCGGTGGCGACAGACAAGGTCATTGCAGCTACCGCGCCCTTTGCTGCCGAATACACAAACCTGTTTTCAAGTCCGGACCATGCTGCAACAGAAGCCATGTTGATAATTACGCCACCGCCATTTTTTTTCATTAAAGGAATAGAAGCAAACAGGCAATTGTAAACACCTTTTATATTTACACTTACCACACGGTCAAAATCTTCTTCTGAAGTTGTATCAGCTTTCCCGATATGGGCAATCCCTGCATTATTAATCAGAATATCATGTAACCCTATTTCTTCAAAAGCTTTAACCACTTCCTGCTGATTGGCTACGTTACATAAGTGCGTATACGCATAACCGTTATCTGCATTGATCTCATCCATGCACGCTTTTGCATTTTCATTACTCACTTCAATGATGTGCACTTCAGCACCTTGCTTTGCAAAAAGAATTGCAATCGCTTTACCAATGCCACTGCCGCCGCCGGTTATAACTGCCTTTTTATTTTTTAGTGAAAACACTTTTCATCTATAAGTTTATCCGTTTACTGGTTTTGCTTTGTATTCTCCAGCATCAATTGTCAATCGTTTTAATTTTATAACCACTCCATCCATACCATGCCACTACGGCAAAACAAATTACAGGAACAGCATAGGAAACAGCGGTTGAATACACTTCGGCTACAAGTCCCATCAGGTACGGCATTATCGCTCCGCCAACTATTGACATAATAATGAAGGAAGATGCTTTTTTGGTATGATGACCCAAATCTTTGACACCCAATGCAAAGATGGTTGGAAACATAATTGATTCAAAAAAGAAAATCGCCATCAGGGAATAAACGGATATCCAGCTTTTGTTGGCTACTACCAACAAACAAAGAAAAATATTAATTACAGCAAAGAAAAACAGCAACTTGTTTGCCGCAATATTTTTCATTAAAGCAGTTCCGACAAAACGGCCAATAGTAAACAGCAACAAACTGACCGAAAGCAAATATGCCGCATCTGCATTGGAAATGGATCGATTATTTTCGGTACAATAATTAATAAATAAAGCGGCAATTCCAACCTGGGCCGCAACGTAAAAAAACTGCGCAATTATTGCCGATGTAAAATTTCTATGGCGGAATAACGGAGTGGTAATTTGCTTAACATCAGAAACTCTTTTATCTTCTTTTATTTCCGGTAAAGGGGTTATCCAGAATATTCCTGCGACCAATAAAACAATCACCCCGATAACGATGTAAACCATCCTTACCGAATCTAATTGTGCAACCTGATTTGAATTTCCAAAAAAAAGATTTGCGGCTATTATCGGGCCGATTAACGAACCAACTCCATTAAAGCTCTGGGCAAGATTAAGCCGGAAGGCGGATGTATTAGGATCGCCTAAAACGGTCACATAAGGATTGGCGGCTGTTTCAAGGAATGCAAGGCCGGATGCAAGAACGAACATCGCCAGCAAAAAGAAATTAAAATTTAATGTTTCTGCTGCGGGATAAAAAAGAAACCCACCAGCGCTATATAAAAGCAAGCCGGTGATAATTCCTTTTTTATAACTGAAGCGATTCATGAAAATTCCCGCCGGTAAAGCAATTAAAAAATAGGCACCAAAATAAGCCATTTGTAGCAGCATAGACCGGGCTTTGTCGATGTGCAATGTTTCCTGGAAATGTTTATTTAATACATCCAGCAGTCCGTAAGCCAATCCCCACAACAGAAATAAGCCCGTCACTAAAAAAAGGGGAAATAAATAACGATTTCTCTTTTGTTCACTGGAAACTGGTTCGACAGAAGCAATGCTGGTTAAGGCCATTGGATTTATTTATTAAGGTCAAAAATTTTATTCATAAGCATCCATTTTTCTCCCGGCTTTGCAACTGGAAGCGCCTGCTGATATTTCCACATCAAAGTTTCCCATTCCTGCACCTTCTCATTCGCATTATCCATCCTGTTTTTTTTATCAAAGGAAAAACTTTCATCGGTCTCCATGATCATAAAAAGACGATTGGAAACCCGGTAAATCTCTAAGCCGGTAACTCCCGCATCCCTTATAGAATCAAGGATCTCAGGCCACACGGTACGATGATAATCTTCATACTCACGGATCAGCTTTTCATTGTTTTTAAGATCAAGAGCAAAACAATATTTCATACCAGTTTTTTAAAAAGTATTCATGCAAAATAAAACATTCTGCTCAATATCGGCATCCTTTTTTTTAATCAGAAGAAAGAGCATTTCATATAACGGTAATGCGCAAACGTATTTTCCATATTTAATTTTGCAAAACAGAAATGTAAGTTATTTATTTGTTTACTGTAAAAGGAGCAGTATTTTTTCTTTTACTTTTGCTTTCTGTAAGAATAAGAAATTATGAGCATTAAAAATATCGCGGTAATTGGGGCGGGAACGATGGGAAACGGTATTGCCCATGTATTTGCGCAAAATAGTTTTTCGGTCAACCTTATTGATATTTCGCAAGATCAGTTAGATCATGCAATTAATAATATTAATAAAAACCTGGACAGGCAGGTTGCAAAAAATATTATTTCAAATGAAATTAAGAATAAAACCATCGGCAATATTTCCACTTTTACTTCATTAAAGGAAGGCGTTGAGCACAGTGATCTGGTGGTGGAGGCGGCTACAGAAAATATAGATTTAAAATTAAAAATCTTTAAAGAAATAGATGAATCGGCTCCTGAAAACTGCATTTTAGCCAGCAATACTTCTTCGATTTCTATTACAAAAATCGGCTCAGCTACCAAAAGGCCTTCCATGGTTATCGGAATGCATTTTATGAATCCGGTTCCGGTGATGAAATTAGTAGAAGTAATCAACGGTTATTCAACCGATAAAAACATTTCCAAAACAATCATTGACCTTTCAAAACAAGTAGGAAAAATTCCGTGCGAAGTAAATGATTATCCCGGTTTTGTTGCCAACAGAATTTTAATGCCGATGATCAATGAAGCCATTTATACTTTGTATGAAAACGTGGCGGGAGTTAAAGAAATTGATACGGTGATGAAGCTTGGAATGGCGCACCCAATGGGACCTTTGCAATTGGTAGATTTTATTGGCCTCGATGTTTGCCTTTCCATTCTGCAGGTTTTATATGATGGATTTGGCAATCCAAAATATGCGCCCTGCCCGTTACTGGTGAATATGGTGAATGCAAATAATCTTGGAATAAAAAGCGGTGAGGGCTTTTATAAATATACTTCCGGAAACAAAGAATTGATTGTAAGCGAAAGATTTGCGTGAAGCAATATTGCATTTACACGCTTCAATTTTCGCCTGGTTTTTGTTACTTTAAATACTCAAACCCTATGTTTTCCTTTGACAAAAAAGAACGGTAAGCAGCCAGAAATGATCATGAAAGAATCATTCCGTTTTTATCAGCTGCACAAAAAACTTAAAAGAAATGACAAAAAAAATAAAATTATTTCCACATAAAACTGCATCTGTATTTTTCATTTTTGTATTTATCGTGTTTTCCATTCATTGGATAGAAAAACCAGTTACTTTAAAAAATGGCTTCTGGCGCGCGTCGATTTTACGACCAGATGGGCAACAGATCATTTTTAATTTTCAAAGCAAAGACAGTGCCGGCAAAAAGATTATTTATGTGATCAATGGCAAGGAACATTTATTGGTCGACAGCATTGAAACCCGCGGTGATTCTGTATTTATACAAATGCCATTCTTTGAATCGGGGTTTAAAGCAAAGATAACCGAGGAAGGAAACCTCGAAGGAAGCTGGGTAAAAAAATATGGAGAAAGAACACAGATCCTGCCCTTCAAAGCAATTTATAATACCAAAGAAAGATTTCCTGTTACGGCACCGCCTGTCGAAAATATTTCAGGAAAATGGGTATCTGTATTCAAAGAAAATAATCACGCAGATACCATCGTTGCAGAATTTAAACAGGAAGGATCACATCTCACCGGAACCTTTCTTGATCCTACCGGCGATTACCGTTACCTGGATGGCGTCGTCAGCGGCGACAGTTTAAAACTATCCACCTTTGATGGCGCACACGCTTTTTTATTCACTGCAAAGATTGACAACGGGCAAAAGATTTCCGCAGGAAAATTTTATTCAGGAGCAAGAAGTATTGAAGAATGGAGCGCAGAAAAAAATCCTGATGCAGCAGTAGCCGGTGGATTTAATGAAGCCAAATTAAAACCAGGTTCGGGGAAACTAAATTTTACTTTTCCAAACAGCATTGATGGAAGGAAAATTTCCATCAATGATCCAAAATATAAAGGAAAAGTAGTGGTGATCCAGATCCTTGGATCATGGTGCCCGAATTGTATGGATGAAACAAAATTCCTAAGCAATTATTACAATAACAATCACCAGCGGGGAGTTGAAATAATAGGTCTTGCCTATGAACGTACCACCAATTTCAAGGAATCTCAAAAAGAATTGCAGCCTTTTATCAAAAGATTTAATGTGAAATACCCAATTCTGATAACAGGCGTAACCGTTTCAGATTCTTTGAAGGCGGAAAAAACACTGCCACAATTAGAATCGATCAACGCCTTCCCTACGACAATCTTCGTAGACAAAAAAGGAAATATCAGGAAGATAGACAGCGGCTTTGCCGGCCCAGCGACCGGAATATATTATACAGAATTTAAAAATAAATTTAATCAGTTGATCAATCAGTTGCTGCAAGAAAAATAGATCAAACAGTAAACAAACTTTTTTTGCAAATACTCATTTTTTTATTTCATAAAAGCAAACGATTGCTTCGGATAAAAGAAACGATTTTATCGGTCGCACCGGCATTTTTATAAACATAATTCTTGGCAGCAGCGCTTCTCAATGATAATTCTGATTCATCTTCTAATAAATGATTGACTACTTTTTCCAGTTCAATCGCATTATTAATACTAACCGCGCCGCCGCAATCAATCATTTCTTCCGCTTCAAAGTTTTTATCATATTCGGGGCCGAAAATTACCGGCTTACCATATACGGCCGCTTCTAAAATATTATGAAGGCCATCCGCACCAAAGCCGCCACCAACATAGGTAAGAGTAGCATAATAATATAACCTGGAAAGCATTCCAATATTATCAATGATCAGGCAGTTCGCTTCTTCTTCATCCACACCTACTAGCGGATTAGCAAGTCTTTCCATCCATTCAGAATAAAACATACTACCGGCAAATTCCTTCTTTACATCAGCCAGATTTTCTTCATCGACCTCATGAGGCGCGATAATAAATTTTATTTCCGGATGCAGCCTTACAAAGTGTGTCCATTCAGCTTCGTCTTCTTCCCAGGTACTTCCGGCAACAATTACTTGATGCTTTCCACAAAACGCTGCGATGCCGGGAACTTCTTTAAAATTATCAGCAATATTAATTACACGGTCGCAGCGCGTATCTCCTGAAACCGTAATTTTTTCTTCCGGAATAAATCTTTTCAAATGCTCTTTTGATTCTTCGTTCTGAAGAAAAAAATGCGTAAAACAATTCAACATATTTCTGTAAAAACCACCATACCATTTGAAAAAAATCTGCCCGCTTCGATAAACTCCCGAGACCATCAGCAAAGGAATATTTCGTTCTTTTATTTCCTTCAAATAAAAATACCAGTATTCATATTTTACCCAAATAACCAGGTTCGGTTTCAAAATATTCATCCATCTTTCTGCATGCTTTTTTGAATCCATGGGCAGGTAAAAAACATTTTTAAACGCGTTATTTCTTTTTACAATTTCAAATCCTGATGGAGAAAAAAAAGTAATTACGATTGTTGCCTCAGCAAATTCCTGTTGTATTTTTTGTAAAACCGGCCGCCCTTGCTCAAACTCGCCGAGGCTGGCGCAATGCATCCAAACGATCTTTTTATTATCGAAAGACGGTAAAGCCGCCTCCAGCTTGTCAAAAACATCCTTTCTTCCTGAAATCCAAAGCTGCGCTTTTTTATTCCAAAAAGAAACAATGTAAATTCCGGCTTTATAAATAATTAAGAAGAGGTGATAGAAAATGATCAAAAAGATAAATTTATTTACAAATCTAAAGTCTAATTTTAAATATCGGGTAATCTGTAGAAAGTTATTTCAGATGTATATCAGACATGAAAACAGCGCTATCCATAATGAACAGCGCTGCAATCTTTTTCAACTGAATCAACGATTATCAATCATGATCTTTTGATTCAGAATGACAAAAAAATTCCTTGAATCTACCAATCGTCAAATTTAAAGAATAACGATTATGAAATATCTACCAGTTCAATATCAAAAACCAATTCTTTCCCCGCCAGTTCATGATTTGCGTCCAGAACCACCACATCATCTTTTACCTCGGTAACCACTACAGGAATCGGCTGCCCTGCCTGGTTCTGCAATTGCAGCTTCATACCGGGCTCTAACTTCATATCTTCAGGGATATTTGACTTTGGAAACTCAATAATCGCATCGGAATTTTTTTCGCCGTATGCATTTTCGGGAGCAATATTGATCGTCTTTTTCTCGCCCACTTCCATTCCGGGAATCGCATCATCAAAACCTTTGATCATTTGTCCTGCTCCAACTGTAAAAGCCAGCGGCGCTCTTCCTTCGCTCGAATCAAATTGTTCGCCGGAAGTAAGTTTGCCTGTGTAATGTACTTTTACATTATCGCCTTTTTTTGCCTTGCTCATAATTTTCTATTTTTTTGATTAAAAATCGAAATACTGATTATGAAAAAGTATTTCCTGTTCTGTAAAGTTGGCAATAATATTTTATTTATTTGCCCTAAATGAGCAAAAGATTACTTTTTACAATAATTTTATCAGGTTTTCCGCTACTTTTCCTGTTATTTTACAATCGTATTACTTATAAAACTCTCCTGAAATCGCCTATATGAAACAAAAAATCACGCTATTTGTTTGTTTACTATCAATCGTATTTACCGCGTTTTGCCAAAAGCGGATCATTCCCGGAGCCGAAAGAATGGACCAGTATCTTCCCCTTTTAAAAGGAAAATCTGTGGCCATCTTTGCCAATCCCGGCTCTGTAGTAAACCATACTTCTATTGTAGATACTCTTTTAAAGAGAGGAGTAAAAATAGTGCGCATTTTCGGACCGGAACACGGCTTCAAAGGAACTGCGGACGCCGGCGAAAAAGTAGGAAATTATATCGATCCGGAAACCGGCATTGAGGTAACCAGCCTTTATGGCAAACATCATAAGCCAACTCCTGAAGACCTAAAAGGCGTGGATGTTATGATCTTCGACATCCAGGACGTTGGCGTACGGTTTTACACTTACATCAGTTCGTTACAATGGTATCTTGAATCAGCTTTGGAAAATTCAGTCCCCCTGATCATTTTAGATCGTCCCAATCCAAACGGTTTTTATGTAGACGGCCCGGTTTTAAATTTAAAATATAAAAGTGGCGTCGGCCTGCAGCCAATCCCGATCGTTTACGGATTAACCATCGGTGAATATGCTATGATGCTTGCGGGAGAAAAATGGCTGAGCGAAGCAGCGAATGAAAAATATGCGTATTATCAACATGCTAAAAAAACTGTGGATAGTCCTTTTCATCTTTTGGTGATCAAGAATGCCAACTATGACCACAACAGCAAATATGTTTTACCGGTAAAACCGTCGCCAAACTTACCGGATATTCAATCAATTTACTTGTATCCGTCCACCTGTTTTTTTGAAGGAACGACCCTGAGCGAAGGCCGTGGAACCGACATGCCTTTCCAGGTTTTCGGGGCGCCTTCATTACCAAAATACCTGTATTCTTTCACACCGCATCCAACCGAAGGGGCAAAGCACAGCAAGCATTACGGAGAAGTATGTTACGGCTGGAACTTATCGGGCACCCCGGAGCAGGTTTTGAAAAAAACAGATCACCACATTCAGTTGAAATGGCTGATGGAAGCGTACCGGCTTTTCCCAGATAAAGACAGTTTTTTTATAGTGCCAAAATCGGGAAATATGGAAGAGTCGTTCTTCGATAAACTCGCAGGAAATAATGAACTATGGCAGCAAATAAAGAATGGGGTTTCGGAAAAAGACATTCGCGCCAGCTGGGAACCGGAATTGAGTAATTACAAAAAGATCAGGAAAAAATATTTGTTGTATAAAGATTTTGAAGAGGATTAATGCAAAGGCAAAATGTGAAAATGTGAAACTTAAATACCTTTCGAATCAATGAAAACACTTCGCATTGTTTTTATGGGAACGCCTGAATTTGCAGTTCCTTCTTTAAATAAATTGTATGAAGCAGGTTATGATATTGCAGCAGTCGTAACTGCCCCTGATAAACCAGCAGGGCGTGGAATGCAATTAACACAAAGTGCGGTAAAAAAATACGCTGTGGAAAAGGATCTACAAATATTGCAACCTGAGAAATTGAAAGATCGTTCTTTTATTGAAAAGCTTAAATCATTAAACGCAGACATACATGTAGTGGTGGCTTTCCGGATGTTGCCTGAAATCGTCTGGAACATGCCGCCGCTTGGAACCATCAATGTTCATGCGTCGTTATTGCCACAATATCGTGGTGCAGCTCCCATCAATTGGGCGATTATTAATGGAGAAATAGAAACGGGAGTAACTACGTTCAAATTGCAACAGCAAATCGACACCGGCAATATTTTGTTGCAGGAAAAAGTGAAAATAAACCCTGATGGAACCGCAGGCCGGCTACATGATAAACTGAAGTATACCGGCGCAAATTTATTGCTACAGACCATCCAACAAATCGAAAATGGGCAAATCGAAGAAACTCCACAACCTTCATTGAACCTTCACTCTTCCACATTACAAACGGCTCCAAAAATATTTAATGAGACCTGCGAGATCAATTGGAATAAAACAGTAGACGAAATCTATAATCTAATTCGTGGCCTCTCCCCTTCTCCGACGGCATTCACTTTCCTCGACAAAAAGAAGCTGAAGATATTTTCTGCGGAAAAAGAGAAAAGCGCTGAATCAAATGAGCCTGGCAAAATCATTACCGACCATAAAACCTTTTTAAAATTTTCTGCTTTAGACGGTTTCATTTCTCTAAAGGAAATTCAACTGGAAGGAAAGAAGAGAATGCATATTGAAGATTTTCTGCGCGGCTACCGCAGGAAAATGACGCAAGAATAATATAATAACAGCCTTCTTGACACCAATTCGTGTAATTCGTGTTTCTAAATCCGTGTAGTATATAATATTCTTCTTGCCACTTAATTCGTTCAATTGATGTTTTTGAATTCGCGTAATATAAATCCTTCGTGTAATTCGTGTAATTCCTGTTTCTAACTCGTCTAATCCGTGTTTCTGAATTCGTCTCATAATAATTCCGTTTAATTCGTCAAATTCGTGTAATCCGTGTTTCTGAATTCGTGTAATACAAAAAACAAAAAAGCCACCGGAATCCCTCCCGGTGGACTTACAAAAAGTTATCTTCTTATTTCTACTCCTTTACAATTTTAATACTTGTTCCGTCATTAAATTTCAACAAATACATTCCTCTTGTATAACTACTTACATTTACCTGGGTAGATGTTTGTGTTAAGGAGATTCTTTGTATTACTTTTCCATTTAAATCTGAAAGTACGGCGCTAGTATTTAGTAAACTTTTATCACTGATGTTAATGGTAATATGATCTATTGCAGGATTTGGATAAACAGTGGTAGTAAGTGTTACAGCATTTTTAATAAATACTATAGAACTATATTTTGCACTACCATCCAAATCAACCATTTTCAAGCGATAATAATAAACAGGAGAAGCTGAAAGCGACCGGTCATCATACTGATAGTTTAGCAATCTGTCGCTATTCCCAGCAGCACTAATAGTAGCGATTGCCGTAAAATCATTTCCATCCTCGCTCCTTTGGATTTCAAAATTCCGTGTGTTTTGCTCAGAAGCTGTTGACCATTGTAATAAATTAAACCCATCTTTTTTAGTGCCACTGAAACTAACCAAATTAACCGGCAAAGCAGATAAACTGATCCAGTTGGAAGAGGTACCGTTTAAAGCGAAATTAAATAAGGTACCATCGTTATTGTATTTAGAAAGGTCATTCAACCTGTTTACAGGAGGAGTTGTATTATCTCCATTGGCAACACCTTCATTAAAATTATAATACGCAAGCAGACTTGTTTCACTACCAGTTAAAGGATTGTTCATATTAGAGGAAATTTGGGCTGGTGTCAGAACTTTATTCCAAAAACCTAGCTCGTCAACCTGACCCCCAAAAAATGCATTAGCCGCTCCTTCTGTATTCGCAGCACCAATTCTTATAGGAAGCGGCGAGGGATTTGGTGTTATACCACTAACCGCAACGGTATTAACAAGAGTACCATTCACATATAAACGAACCGCACTCTGATCGTAAGTAGCTGCTAAATTTGTCCACACTCCATAAGTAATTGCTGGTCCTTCGATTGAAATAAAATTTGAACCTCCGGTTCCTACGTATATATACCATCTGCCATTTGGATTAGCTGCAATTTCAAAACCATTATATCCTCCTGTTGTACCACCACTGGTTATTATTGCTTGCACTTTCCCGTTATTAGTATTAACCCGAACCCAAAATTGGATAGAAATTGTGCTTATTGATAGCGAGTAATTATAAGGTATGTCGACATAGTCATTGATACCATCAAAATCTAATACATTTCCACTTTGTGCGTTTACATTAAGACAAAAAATAGTAATAAAAAAAACAATCAAAGCGCGTTTAATTGTATTGGTAAAGCGAGTCATGTTAGTAGGTTTTATTTAAGTGGATTAGTTGAATAGAGTCAAAAGTACAATAAGCAAATGATATTTATATCATTGATGTAACTTTTTTTTAAGAAATTAATAAGTTGACGCTTTCACCAACACTTTCACATTGTTTTCAAACTACAAATCTAAAAGCCCCAAACTATAACACATTCTTCGGACAATCCCATGGCTTATGCTTTCTCACCTTTCTCTCATGAGTTTTTTGCGATTTATTCAAAAAATCATTCCCTAATCTGAACGATAATGTAATCCCTGTAAAGTAATACCAATCATTGTAAGCAGGATTTCCTCTTTGTTGACCAGCGGGAGGGTACGCGGCAGATCCACCCTTCACTTCGTCTCCCCTGTAAGAAAGTTCAACGGCTTTAGCTCCCCTGTTTGCCAGTAATAAGTTACCATCTACAAAAGTTTTGCTTACATCATCAATATAATCATTAAATAATCTTCTCAGGCCAACTTCAAGGCCAACATTGATTTTATCGGTTAGGGATAATTTTACGCCACCACCTAAGGGAATCGCCAGCTGGGTAAGTTTATAGTTTTTCCTGTCAGAAACAAATCCTTCTCCTTCAGTGCTAAGCGGCTTCAAATAATATTTTTGACCGGTACTATCAAAAGTATATGGATCAAAGTGATAAACAGCCAGCCCTAAAAAAATATAAGGAGTTAAAGGATTTTGACCAAGTGGAGAAAAGAAATATTGCATGTCAATAGCTCCCTCACTTACAACAGAGGTGAAATTCAAATTCCTAAATTTATTTCGCCCAAATTTATCATCCGCTGAAATTTTTCCTATTTTAAAAGCAGTTCGAATCGACAATTGTTTGGTAATTTCATAAGAAAGCCCAACACCTCCTGCGAGGTGGGACTGGCTAAAAGTGTATCTTTTCTCCTGGAGGTCGCCCGTATAGTTAGAATTGCCCAGGAAAAAGTTCACATTCAAACTTTTCTGAGCATCAGCCTTGGCAACCAGAAAAAATAAAAGAACGGAAACGATATTTTTCATGAAGGGCTTTTAAACTTCTCGATAAAAGGTCAAGTCAAAAACAGTACCATTCGTTAAAAATGGCCGCTTTTAAAGTAAATTTAGGGTTATATTTGAAATTGCAAAAAGAAACATCTTTCCCTTAATAAACTTTAACGATTTTGAAGAATAAATATTGTGATTCACTTACCAGTAACGTGAGTTCATTGCACGTACCAAGCACGGACCCTACAAGCATTATTTTCCATTATTTTCCTTTAATTCAATTCACATCATGAAACAGATTGCACTTATAATCCCTGCTGATAAAAATAATACCTTTTGATATCCAGCGGTTAGATCTGTGGTGGAAATGGAAGAATGATGGAAAACCAGTAAGTAAAAAGAGTGGACAAAAAAGGGTGGATATAAGATTGTTATTGTGGCATCCTCACACCTATTACTATAAAATTTATCCCATGCGTTCCCCATGCATTATCCATGCCTTTGAGTGGGCTTTGGGTGGGAGTACCTGTAGTCCTGACAGCTAATGCGATACAATGACAATAAAAAAGGATATAAAACGGCAACCAGCAATAAAGGGAATCACTTTTACGGGATTAGTAAAGAGAGTTGCAACCATCAGGATTTAAGAACTAACTCTGAACCTTCTCAGCTTCAACTTTAAAAAACGATCCGTTTGAATTGAATTCCGGAACCATTTTTCTTAAGATAAAAGGAATGATCTCATTGTTATGTGTAACAGCAGCTTGTTCGAGTTCTACAAGCAGCGAGCCAAAATCCATGTTCAGGTTTGCGGATTTTTTTGCCCGCAAAATCCTAGGATGATACGTTTCTGCAAACTCCTCCGAATCTTTAAATAATTCCTCATACATCTTCTCCCCGGGACGCAAACCAGTCTGTACAATGGCTATATCGGTAGATTTCAAACCAGCTAACTGAATCATCCTTTTTGCAAGATCCATGATCTTTACCGGTTTGCCCATATCAAATAACAAAATATCGCCAGACTCCCCAATCTTTCCGGCTTCCAATACCAGCTTGGAAGCTTCCGGAATTGTCATAAAATAACGCGTAATATCCGGATGAGTAATAGTAATCGGGCCACCCGCTTTGATCTGTTTGTCAAAAGTTTTTACAACACTTCCGGCAGAGCCCAATACATTTCCAAAACGGGTAGTGATAAATTCGGTTTCAGAATCGGCACGGTCACTCAACGACTGAATATAAATTTCAGATATTCTTTTCGTAGTACCCATTATATTCGTAGGGTTTACCGCTTTATCAGTGGAGACCATGACAAACTTTTTCACTTTATAAGTGATCGCGAAATCCGCCACCATTTTTGTACCAAATACATTGGTGAGCACTGCTTCGCTACTAAACGTTTCCATCAGCGGAACATGTTTATAAGCCGCGGCATGAAATACAAAATCAGGCTTGTGAATAGAAAAAACCTTTTTTAGTTTCGCTGCATCTCTTATTGATCCCACTTCCACCCTCAGAATTTGTTTTGAATTACTTTTCTTTAATTCAAACTCGAGGTCAAACAGTCCGGATTCTGATTGATCCAATAATACCAGTTTTTTAAACGTAAATTTAGTTAACTGCCTGCAAATTTCACTGCCAATAGATCCGGCAGCTCCTGTTACGAGAATGGTAGATTGCTGATAGGTCCTTTGCAGCATGTCGTAAGGTAAACTGATCTCATCGCGCTCCAAAAGCTCTTCAATGTTCAACTCCTTTACCTGCTTCTTTTCAAATAAACCACCCCGCCATTCAGTCGCATGCGGAATTACATTGATCTTTACCTTTAATGGGGCACAAATGTCTGAAATGGCCATTTTCTTTTCCACTGATAATTTGTCAATAGCAATATATAACTCCGTGATCTGCTTTTGCTTTAGCAAGGCAGGTAAACGTGAACTGGAAGCATTATAGATAGGTAATCCGCCCAGGTTCTTTCCAATCTTTGAAGGGCTATCTTCAATGAAACCGGCAACAATCGTTTTATTTTTTAGGTCCTGTTCCAGGATCTGCTTTGTTACCTGTCCCATCTCTCCGGCTCCATAAATAATCGCTTTATCCATTAGCAGTGATTTAGATTGCGAAGCCCTTGAATACACTTCCTTTACCAAAAGCCGGAAAGTAACCAGGATAAAAATTACACTGAAAAAATTAATAATCAATAAGGGAATCGGAAGAGAGCCTGTAACGATAGACCTGCTATCAAATGAATAAACCACGAGCCATAAAACAAGCTGCAGGGCAGAAAATTTAATAATCCTTATAATGTCGTTAATCTCTGAATACCGGATAATGCCTTTATAAATAGGAAAAAATAAGATACAAATCGCGAAGATACCAATGTTGATTAAAACCGCGGGTAAAAATCTGATCACTCCGGGAAGGTCAAGCAGCAGGTGTCTTACCAATAAGAAAGAGAATAAAAATGCTACAGTCATCAATACCAGGTCACAACAAAATATGATCCACCGTGGCGCATATTTATTCTTAAAAAAGCTTTCGAGCATAAGTTTTTATTGGGGTCAACTCTGAATTATTCGCGACTCATCAATCAGACAAGGCTCTACCAATTCAAAAATTGAAGTCATTGTTTAAAAGAAAACATATAAGTAAACAAGAAGCATACCATTTCTTGCCTAAAAAACTATGGAAAAATAACCGAACTGAAAAAAAAATTGTCACAATGTAATTCTTTTACTACAAACTTTTTATAACAATTGCGACAGCCAAAAATTTATCCACAGCTTATACACAAATATATATCATCTTTTTATTGTTACAAATGAAAAATCGGTATTACAGCAAGGAATTATAAAAGCAATGGAAATACTAATTTAAAAAAGGATCAGCTGGGACAAGATAGATTTAAACAAGAAGTATAATCGAAAAGGAGTTACTTTGAGAAAGGTAAATCACGAGAAAAATCAATTTCCAGTGTCTTTCTTATTTCCGGAATAACCTTTAACATCTCCTGGCTTCTTTTTTTTATAAACCTTGGTGGATTGCCCGCATATATAGACCATTCTTTTAGACTTTTACGTACCAATGAAAGAGCACCTACTATTGTACCTTCTCCTACAACAACACCGGGAAGAACAACGGAAGAGGCTCCAATCATTGTATAATCTTCAAATATTACCGGTTTATCTATAACATTTCTATATTTTTCCTGCAGATGTTTTACTGCCGGTAACGATTTTCCGGAAAAATCATCACTGCTTGAATATACGGAAACTTTAGAGCTCAGGCCGCAATAGAAGCCAATCTTTATTTTGGCATCACCAATCAACGAGACATAACAGGAGATATGAACATAATCATTTAATTCAATACCGCCGTTACCTGCGGATATGACACAAAAATCATCAATTCTGACAAAACTCCCCAACGAAATTTTGGAAGGATTGTAAAAAGAAACTTTATCAGAAATAAAAACATTTTGTCCAACTTTTGCAAAACCAATTTTTTCTAATTCATCTTTATTTAAAAAAGCCATAGTTACAAGTTAATTAAGTCGTCTAGTACAGATTAAATTACCTCATTATTTAATTACGATTTTTTTTATAGTCAAGAAAATGATCTTAAAATCTACCCATAAATTTCTTTTTCGTATATATTCCAAATTCATTACTAGTTTCTCCGGCATTATTTCAGAAATATAAAAATCTTCCGGATTATTTGCCTTTGACAGTAATTCATTTTCATTACTAAAACGAATAGAAGCCCAGTCAGAAATACCAGGTTTTATATCCAGAACCTTTCTTTGATCTTCATTATAGAATGCAACATACTTTGGCACCTCAGGTCTTGGCCCTACAATACTCATATCCCCCAAAAGTACATTAATCAATTGAGGGAATTCATCTAATTTGAATTTTCGGATAAAATAGCCTGATTTTGTGATTCTTGGATCTTTCCCACCTACTGTCAATAAACCCTTTGTATCAGCCCCGCTGATCATTGACCGAAACTTTAATAAGGAAAAATATTTACCTTTTTTGCCTACCCTGGTCTGTTTATAAAATACAGGTCCTGTTGAATCAGTTTTAATCCATAATGCTATAAGCAAAAATAAAGGGGTTAATAATACAAGCCCTGTAATACTACTAATAATATCAAATAACCGTTTCAACCTTCAATGATTGATAAATACGCTTCGATGACGGATTCAATAATATAATCAACCTGCTCATTAGTGAGTTGCGGATAAATCGGAAGCGATATCTCTCTTGTAAATGTATCATAAGACACCGGGAAATCACTCATCTCGTAGCCCAAATTTTTAAATAAAGTAAGCATTGGCATCGGGATATAATGAACATTTACCGAAATTTCTTTGTCTGCTAATCGTTGAATCAATTCATCTCTTTGATCTTCAGTTATCGGTTTAAAGCGTAATGCATAAATATGATAAGATGAGGTTTGATCTTTATTATCCTGTGGAGGCAATATAGCCCAGTCGTATTTTTTGAAAGCAGCTGAATATCTTTCAAATACCAGCTTTCTTTTAGATAGCAAAAAATCGTATTTTTTTAATTGTGCCAGAGCAATTGCCGCATTTACGTCCGGCAGGTTAATTTTTAATCCGTGGGCAACAATATCATAACGCCATCCTCCCGCCTTCGATTTATCAAGTGCATCTTTGGTTTGCCCATTCAACGAAAGCATTCTGAATGTTTTATAAAGCTCTTTATTATCAAAAGGGAATGGCATATTCAGACAAATAGCGCCGCCCTCAGCAGAAGTGAGATTTTTAACGGCGTGAAGGGAGAAAATATTAATATCTCCCATTACTCCCATCTGCTTACCCTCGTTAGTAGCGCCAAAAGAATGAGCTGCATCGCTAAGGATCAGGATTCGACCTAACAATTTCTGCACTTCTGAGGTAGGCGTAAACTGTGATTTTATATCCGGTTCGTTAACTAATGATTTGATAGCTTCGTAATCGCATGGCCATCCTGCAACATCCACCGGCATCACTGCTTTGGTTCTGCTTGTAATAGCTTTTCGAATCCCCTCCACATCAATAGTGATGTCCTCCTTTATATCAACCATTACCGGGATTCCACCCGCATCCATTACTGCCATCGCGGTAGCGCAATAAGTATAAGCAGGTACAATCACTTCATCACCTTCTTTCAGCCCGAGCCACTTCAAAGTAAGGATAGCCCCAGAGGTCCATGAATTCACTCCTACTACACTCTCTGCACCTGTGTAATTTGCAATTCCTTCTTCCAAAGCTTGTACTTTTGGCCCTGTTGTTATCCAACCTGATTTCAAGCAACTAACAACTTCATTGATTACATCACCATCAATATAGGGAGGAGCAAAACTTATTTTCATTCGTTAAATTTTCTTTATCATTCGATACATTCTTCGGTTCGGGTAAGCAACAAAATCATAATAAATTTCATAACCCAAACTTTTATAGAAACCTATTGCCTTTTCATTTTTGTAATAATCAGTCGTTAATGACAATTGAGAACAACCTCTTAACTTTAGTTCATTTTCGAGTTGAACCAGTAATTTTTTCCCGATTCCCTTACCTTGTTTTTCATTTGACACCCCAATTGACAACAATTCCGAATATTCTCCTTTATCTTCAATAGAAGCTGTTTTTGAAAAATTTTTAGTTAACCGTAACAAAGCAGGAATTCTCGTAAAAAGAAGTTGAAAGGCTGTAAAACAAAAGGGAATTAAGTTCTTTTTTACAAGGTCTTTATTAAATCCCTTTGACAAAGTTGTTGCAGCAGCAAATCCATATAATGCTTCTTCTTCATATAAACCTAAAAGAATCCCATTCTTATTTTTTCTAACAGAATTATAATAAAGGCTGAGAAAGTTATCTCCCAACTCGGTAAGGAAAAATCCGTTAAAAGACTCTTTATGCACTTCTACAACCTTATTCAAATCCTTTTCTGAAACTTCTTTAATTTGCATTTGCAGTACTTTCAATAATCGATACTAGTTTTCCTAAATTCGACTTTTTACATAAATACTTCGTCGCATACTCTTTACCATTCATGCCCATTCTTTTGAGTTCAGTTTCTGCCATGCAATAACTTTTCTTTAGGATACTGATTAAAGCCTTTTCATCTTCTGGTTCTACCACGAATCCACAATCACCCTTTGCCAAAATATCAGCAACGTCTGTATCTGCTTCCACAGTCGCAATTACCGGCTTTGACGATAACAAATAGGCTGTAAGTTTAGAAGGGGTAGCAGTTTTCCCAATACCCTTTCTCAAGGGCAGTAACAACATATCCGCTTCTGCTTGTAATGCGGGAACTTGCTCTGGAATGACCTCTGAAAAAATGATTTTATTATTTCGAACGCCATTAGCTATATTTATGCAATTAATTTTATCTGCACCATCTCCGGCAATTACTAATTTTGCCTGCGGCAAATTCGCATTTGCAAAAGCCCGAATCAAATTTTCTACACCGGCGCTTGCACTAATACTTCCCACATACGTAAAAACGAAATCCTTTTTTCTTGTCCAAAAGCTTGAAGTATAGTTTATAAATTGTTCATCTTTCTGCCAGTTTCTCACTAACCTAAACTTTTCTTTTTCTATGCTTCTGTTTTTTGATAAATAAGAAATCATCTTAGGAGAAATTCCAATAATAATGTTTGCGTTCTTCAAAACATATTTATCAATCGGAAGTAATAGGTTATAAACCTTTTTTGCTATAATTGAAGGTAACTTTTTAGTCAAAGATTCAGGATAAACATCCTGAATGTGCAGAATAGAAAATATAGCTGCTTTTCGCGCCGATTTTATAATTTTATATTGTGAAAATAAAGGCCATGAATTAATATATATGCAATCAATATTAGAGGAGTTCCTTTCGATATATTCAGAACAATATTTTCCAAAACTAAAACTTTCCCAAAAGCGACCTAACATGTTTGAAGATGGACACGTAAAAGAATTTAAGCTTATAACTTCATATTTTAAAGTTTCAATTTTTTTTTCAAACTTAAAGCCTTTAGGTCGGCTGGGATGTGGACATAAAACAGTTACCTGATGTTTTACTGATAATGCATCAGCAATATCCTTAGACAACATTGCTGAAATGACCGGCTCTGGAGGGAATACAGCTGAAATGATTAAAATGCGGGACACCTTTTGAAATTATTTATTCGTCTTTTGAAATTATTTATTCACTCCAAACAACTCTTTTTACATAATCAACATAAGAAATAATAATTCGAACAACCTTCTCAGAAACATTAGGCATTGAATAATCATCCACCCTTCTGAAGTTTCTTTCATTGCACCTTTTCTGTGTTTGAAGCTGAATTAGCCCGTGCATAATTCTTTGCGGATTTAATCCAACCATCATCACAGCAGCTTCTTCCATTGCTTCCGGCCTTTCATGCGCTTCACGAATATTAAGCGCAGGAAAATTTAAAATAGATGATTCTTCAGAGATCGTCCCACTATCCGACAAAACAGCCAGGGATTTCATCTGCAAGGCATTGTAATCCGTAAAGCCAAGTGGTTTTAAAAACTGAATTTCCGGCCGTACTGTAATTTTCTTTGAATCAATCATCTTGCGGGTCCGTGGATGGGTGCTGACAATGATTGGATACTTATATTTTTCAGCAATTAAATTCAATGCTTCCATTAAACCGCTAAAATTCTTCTCACTGTTAATATTTTCTTCCCTATGAGCCGAGATAACAAAAAATTCCTGTTCTTTTAAATTCAATCTCTTTAAAACATCAGAAGATTCAATTGCAGGAAGATAATGATTAAGTACTTCAAACATCGGTGAACCGGTTTTAATGATCCTGTCTTCCGGTAATCCTTCGCGTAACAAATATTCACGGGCAATATCGCTATAGGTAAGATTGATATCTGAAATGTGATCTACAATTTTCCGGTTTGTTTCCTCAGGCACACGCTGATCAAAACAACGATTACCGGCTTCCATGTGAAAAATTGGAATATGCCTTTTTTTTGCAGGAATCGCACAAAGGCAACTGTTGGTATCCCCCAAAACCAGGAACGCGTGCGGTTGTTCACTTGCCAGTAAAGGATCAATTTTAATCAAAATATTTCCAATTGTTTCGGTAGCTGTGGTTCCGGCAGCATTTAAAAAATGGTCAGGTTTACGAATGTCCAGATCATCAAAAAATATTTGGTTTAATTCATAATCATAATTCTGGCCAGTATGTACAATTGTATGATCAATTGCAGATGAAGCATCCAAAGCAGCCATAACTCTTGATAAGCGGATGATCTCAGGGCGAGTCCCCACCACTGTCATTACTTTTAATCTCTTCATTTGTTATTTTACAGTTTTAATCTGCGATAGATTTTCCTAACTCCTAGCTGTTACGGCAGGTATACCTGATTTCTGATACCTCATACCTGCTCAAAATAAGTATCTGCATCTTCCGGATCATAAAACTCATTAATCCAGAAAATTGTGTATAAGTCGTCTAGCCCGGTATTTTTAATATTGTGTGTATACCAAACGGGCATGTCCACGTAAGCCGGTTCTTTTCCATTCAACTCAAAATTCAATATCTTCCGGGTACCGATCTTCCGTAATTGAATCAATGCCTTTCCTTTTATAACAGCAAATCTTTCAATTTTTCGTGTGTGGAAATGATTCCCCCGGGTAATACCTGGAACCGTTGTAGAAAATGAAATTTGGCCTCCCACATTTAAACGAATCACTTCTACAAATGCACCGCGTGGATCAGTATGTTCCACAAACTTAACCGGAAAATGCTTTTCATTATCTATATAGGACCGGAAAGTATTGAAAAGATTGATTTCAAACCGACTGTTTAATGAAGGAATAATACCCTTTTCCTGGTATTCGGCTTTATAGGTTTCTAGTAAACAAAGAATTTCAGACACTTTACATTCTGATGTATTTGGAACAAACAATTCGTATGTATCTTCTCCGTTTCTGATTTCCTTTAAAATTACATCAACTAATTCTCCCACATAGATAAGTTTCATTTCTCGATCAACATCTATTACCGGCGTTTCATTATGACATAATTTATAAGAAAAAGTAGCGATAACGGAATTATAATTGGGATGTCCGAAAGGACCGAAAACATTGGGAATGATCATCCCGGTAAATTTTCCACCCGAGCTTTTAGCCCATTTGACCATTAATTCTCTCCCTTCTTTTTTCGATTTGCCATATAAATTATCCTTTTCCTCGTGGGTGGAAGAAGAAAACAACACATGTGCTTTACTATTTGTTTTATCTAATGAAGAAAGTAATTTTTCGACCAAACCAATGTTGGTATCATAAATTACCTGTGGGTCATTATGCCGGTTCTTGGCAGCAAGATGAACAATCACATCACATTGGGCAACAAAAGAATCCAGCTTTTGTGAGTCTTCAAAATAATCCTTTTGAAAATCCACTCTGTGAAATTCCTCAGGAAATAATCCTAAGGTATTGTATAAATGTTTTCCGATAAATCCATTCTGGCCGGTGATACCTATTTTCTTCATAAACATTTAAATCTTTTTATCCTTTTTGATCCAGTTTCAACAAATGTTGTACAATTCTTTTCGCAGTTTTACCATCCCACAATTCCGGAATACTTCCTTTCTTCCATTCCCCTGAAAACAGTTTTTCCATCGCAGCTTTGATCGCTTTAGGATCAGTTCCCAATAATTCGTTGGTGCCGCTTGTAATTGTTTCGGGACGCTCAGTATTATCTCTCAATGTCATACATGGAATTCCCATAACAGTTGTTTCTTCAGTAATCCCACCTGAATCAGTAACCACTGCTTTAGCGTGGTCGACCAGGTAATTAAATTCAAGATAACCTAAAGGATCAATTGTATGCAATTGAGGATCTGAAATTCCCAGGTTTTCAAGAACCTTGGCAGTCCTTGGATGCAGCGGAAATACCAGGGGTAAATTGTTGCTGTTGTTAATTATTTCCTGGATCAGGTACTTTAATTTTCCTTCTTCATCTACGTTTGCAGGACGATGCAACGTCATTACTATATATTTTTTATCTTCTAAAAGTAGTTTGTCCCATATTAGCGGCTTCTTGAAATGCGAACGATGTTTTAATAAGGTATCAATCATCGTGTTTCCCACGAAAAAGATGCGATCGTTCCTTACTCCCGCATTTGTAAGATTTTCATTGGCGACTTCCGATGTAGTAAAAAAATAATCTGTTATAGCATCCGTTACCATCCTATTGATCTCTTCAGGCATGCTAAGATCACCAGACCTGATCCCTGCTTCCACATGTGCTACTTGGATGTTATCAAGTTTCTTCGCTGTTATAGAGCAGGCCATTGTTGAAGTAACATCGCCCACCACCAAAACAAGATCGGGTCGTTGATCCAGTAGTACTTTTTCATACCTCACCATAATGGCGGCAGTTTGTTCAGCCTGTGTTCCACTTCCGGAGCCAAGATTAATATTAGGTTCCGGAATCCCTAATTCCTCAAAGAAGTTACCGCTCATCTTTTGGTCATAATGTTGACCAGTATGTACCAACCGGTAATCAATATTCTCTCCCTCAATTTTTGCCTTCCCAATTTCTTCAATAATTGGCGCAATCTTCATAAAATTAGGACGGGCACCGGCTATAATGTCAATAAGCATATTAAATCACCTTTTTATTAATCCAACATTTATTTCCAATCATACCATTTATCCTTGTCAAATCTATAATTGTCATTTGCCGATTCTTCAACAGTAAACGAAGAAAAAACCATAATTTTAGAATTTGCCTCCAAAGCTTTAAAACCATTTGCAAAATTCCCAGGAACCTGCAAAACTTTTGGATCATTTGAAGCTAAAGTAAATTCATAAGGAGTTAAGTCATCTGAAGGACCTTCCCAATTATCTGGTTCAATAAGAACAATTTTAAACCTTCCCTGGATGACATAAAACCATTTTTGCTCCACCCTGTGTCCCTGCCAGGCTCTTACAATTGAAGTATACGGATGTTCAATCAAATAAAACCGCTTCACCTCCGTCATATCAAAATCATTAAAATGAATCAACTTCCCCCGGCGATCTGCAAACTCTCCACCTTGTATCAAAACTGCTTTCATGAACTATGAACTAGAACTACGAAGTATGACTAAAAACTCTGAACTAAAAACTAACCTGGCATATGCACCACATCCTCCCCAAACACCTCCTTCCTGATCAAAGGCAGTTTTACCAGTAATTTTTTCATTCCTTCTACGCCTAATTGTTTGGTATTATGAGAATGATAATCTTCAACTTTTGAAACATCAGTCTCTCCTTCTGAAAAATACTGGTTATAATTTAAGTTTCTATGATCTGCAGGTACGCGGTAAAATTCTCCCATATCTTCCGCTTTTACCATTTCCTCCCGTGTACATAAAGTTTCATATAATTTTTCACCATGTCGTGTACCGATCACTTTGATTTCATTATCCGCATTACATAATTCTTTTAAAGCCACTGCTAAATCTCCTATGGTTCCTGCCGGTGCTTTATTGACAAAAAGATCTCCCTGGTGCCCATGTTCAAATGCAAATAATACCAATTCAACCGCTTCAGTCAACGACATTAAAAAACGGGTCATCTTTGGATCGGTAATGGTTATAGGCTGGCCACTCTTAATTTGCTTTAAAAACAAAGGAATTACAGAACCGCGTGAAGCCATTACGTTTCCATATCTTGTAAGACAAATGGTTGTTTCGTTTTCAGCTATATTTCTGGATGCTGCAATGGCTACTTTTTCCATCATCGCTTTCGAAATTCCCATGGCATTAATTGGATAAGCAGCCTTATCTGTACTTAAACAGATCACTTTCGAAACTTGATTGGCTATCGCAGCATTAATGGTATTTTGAGTGCCAATTACATTTGTTTTTACCGCTTCCATCGGGAAAAACTCACAGGAAGGAACCTGTTTCAAAGCTGCAGCATTGAACACATAATCTACTCCATGCATAGCGCCTTCAATACTTCTGTAATCCCTTACATCGCCGATATAAAATTTCAGCTTCTCATTCTTCAACTGGTTTCGCATATCATCCTGCTTTTTTTCATCCCGGGAGAAAATGCGGATTTCTTTAAAATGGTCTGTGTAAAGAAAACGATGTAAAACTGCGTGACCAAAAGAACCTGTTCCCCCTGTAATAAGAAGGGTTTTATTTTTTAGCATGATTTGTTTGAATAAATAGTTTGTAAGATTTTAAAAAAATTATTTAATCCATGTTAGTTTAGTGATCATTTCATTTCTCACCGCATCTGCTTTGTTGAAATCAGAAGAATTTGAAAGAACATCGTTAGCAAGGGCTTTGGCTTTATCAATTCCAAAGTTAGTAGCATACAAATTCAATATTGAATAATCTTCAATCCCCAGCAAAAAAGCTTCCCACCTTCGACTTGAAATAATATCACCCTGGCTACCATTATAAATAACAGAATAGCTCCCTCGAAAATTTGGTATCTGGTCAGAAATTAAATTTAATTTATTGCCGTTCCTCTCATCAGCATAATTCCAAAAGCCGATTCCATTATAGTTATTCACAAATGCATTCCAAGCCATAAGCCGGTAGAACTCATAAGGTGAAAGTGCTCTAGAGGGAGTATTTCCAGTATATATCCAGATTTCACAGTGATGGAATGGAAGTTTATTTGTAGCGAGAGAAGGTAGAATTTGTGCAATATCAATAAGCGGTAGAACAGAATCTATTGCAATTTCAGTATTTAGGGTTGCATAAAATTTAGCTCCTGGTATTGTTTGTTTTGCCCATAAAATTAATTTTTTGAAATCTTCAATATTTCCCTCCGAAACCTCATCATAAGGATAAAGATAAATTTCCGCATTTGAAAATCCATTTTCAAGAATCAATTGTTTCATATTATGATACCACACAATGAATTTATTTTTCCATTCGACGGACATAAATTGTCCATTTTTTAATATTTTTCTTCTATCTGAAGAAGAATAATCCATATAAAGGAGAATATTTCCAACGTTTCTGAAATTTGAGAGGTAACTTCTAAAATTAGTAAAATCCGTAGTTGTAATATTTGGAACTATCGAAGGTGGAATAACTATAGTATTAACGCGGTGTGCCTCTAAATCTTCCACAGCTTCGGGAATCTGATTCCTCAACATTATATTATTAAGATATGCCCAAACATTTACATTTAAATTTTCAATTTTGTTTCGTTTATCTATACTCACGATATGAGCCTGAATATTAAATTCTGCTTTTTTTTGAGATGAAGAAATAGTGATTCTAGAATGATCTGTTCCACTATTAATTCCTGTTATTTTAAAAAGAAACATTTCAGAAAGGCCTGGACCAATAGTTACTTTATCCGTTTTTACAAGTGCATCTGGTATTAAGGAATAATAAATAGAAGGTACATAAACAGCTTTGAAAAGTTTAATGTTAGTTATCCTTTGATTATTTGAAATGATAAAAGAAAATTCTTGTGGAGTAGAATTACTATTTGTAATTACAAATGAACCATACTGTGAACTACCTGTCGTAATTAGAAATTGATCGTTTAAATTTATTAAATTGCTATGAGGTAAATGCAATTCACTTAAACTATCCCAGGGATTATATCTTTCAACAATAAAAGGGGTATTAAACTTATTTCTTAAATATAAAGCATGTTCTTTTTCAAGGTTCTTTTTGATTACTGCCAGATCATTTTCTGACATATTTTTGTTAGTTAGTTCTGATACAACAGATGAAAGATGCATACTCAATGAAGTTCTATTTGTTTTTGGTATATTTTGAAAACTTTCAACTGCTCGTAATAGATTTCTTCGATTGTGCTTTGGGTTTCTTAAAGAATCAATGACATTTTTGAAAGAATCTACAAAGATTAAATTCATTTTAGAGGTTGAAAAAGTTTCGGCTTTTAAAACTTCAATTTCATCACAAAAAATATAGTTGCCTTGCGGAATTATTGAAAGTGTAATATATTTCGCAAGCCTATTTATTCCAGTTAATTTAAATTTTTTCATTTTTGTATTACCGGGTAGATTGTCAGGGGTATCGGCCGCATCTCCAACATAATTAAAATTCTTATCATCTTTACTAATAAAAACAAAAATATTTTGTGGAAAGCTAATATTTGCCGCTAAGTTGCGTATTGTACTAAATGTAACCTCTTTTACAGGTTGGATTTTTTCTAAATCTATCGTTATGGTTACGCCTTCAAGTTGCCATCCATCAGTAGTAGATTGAGTCCAAAACCGGCCTTTTGAATAAATACCATCAGTTAATAAACTTTTATCTGAGGGATTAGCAGAATATGGATAATTTGGTGGGACTGATAATATATACCTCTTGTAAAGAGCAAGGTTTTGACTTTGACAAGTAAAACCAATTCCCATAAAGCCTGAGAAAATTAAAACAAACTTAAAGATCTTCATGAATTTCTTAATCGACATCAAGACACTATCATTAAACATTTCAATTGGTTAAGCTACTTTTAGTAATTAGCATTCTTCAAAGATTTCTTTATTAATTTTTGTTTCTCTATTATGCTTATCAATAATGTCATCAATTGACATTTGTTTAATAAAATGATCAATGCCTTCCAAGGTGGGTTCAATAATCCAACCGATATTTAGTTCTGATACCTTATCTGCAAGATAAGTATTACACGAACAAACTATTGGGATATTAAAATATCCGGATTCATAAAATTTATTGGGCATTGCTACTCTTTCATTTTCTTTTTTGTTATCGTACGCTACAAAATTTATATTATTTGCCGCATAAATTTTTTCCAAACTTTCCGGATTCTTAAATGCCCCGTGATATCTTATATTATCGTGTAGTTTTGCCGCAACTACAATTTCATTTATTATTCGTGTTTCACCGTCCCCATAAAAATTCAAAACAACTTTATCCTTATAGTTCGAACAAACCTGAATCAAATTATTAATTATATCTCTATATCGAAAAGCGCCTATATAAGCTATTCTAATCTGGTCAACTTTTATTCTAGTTATTGGATTAACAACATTATAAGATTTGAATTTATTCTCTTTAATCTCAACTTTGCTTTCATTTAAAAAGGAAAAGTATCTCTTATAAAATCCCTCAGAAGTAAAAATTACACGGTTTGAACTTTTGGCCATATAAAAATCTATTCCTTTTAAAATCTTTTTCTGTATTTCCGTTTTATATAACCACATTATGTCACTGATTTCGTAAATAATAAACTTATTAATAATAAATAGACTAATAAATCGTAAATCAAAGCCAAAAATGTAAATATTTTTTTTGTTTAAACCATATTTTTTATAAACTTCTAAAATAAGTTTCATGTACAAACTTAATCTGGAAAGCAAATCTGAATCATTAAACGAACCTAAAATTTCGTAAGAAATATTGTCGGCCTTGTCTAATTTATAAAAATTATTAACCGAATATATATTTCTTGTAAATGCAAAAACTTTTATTTTTGAATAACTTTTGGCTTCTTGAAGTATCCTTTTTATAACCCTTGGCTGTTCCAATGAAGGAACAAAAAAAATTAATTCTTTATCTAGCATAAACTTGCTTCTTTTAGATATAGTTACTTGTGTCAGTCGATAAATTCCCTAAACCACAATTCAACAGACAACATTCTATATAGGATGCGAGAATAATCCTTTTTACCTGACTTTTGTTCTTCAAAAGCATTATTTAAAGCTTTTTTTGAAAAAATTTTTCTGTTTAAGGATCTCTCAGATAACAAAATTGCTTTTGGAGAAAAGGAATCTTCAGTTTTAAATAAGGTTGATAATGGAGAGTTAAAACCAAATTTAATCGGATTATTTAATATAAAATCTGGAACTATATCTTTCATTGCCATCCTGTGAATATATTTAGAAAGGCCATTTTTTATTTTAAATTCCGATGGTAATGTAAACGAGAATTCAACAAGGCGAAAATCCATAAAGGGAAGACGACTTTCTAAAGACTTAGACATTGAGATTGAATCACCATAATGAAGAAGATCGACAAGTGTTCCGGTATGGGCTTTATATAAATGTTTGTTTAGTACACAATCAAATCCTTTTGGTTCAGTTGGATAATCCTTTATTTCCTTAAATTTTTCTAATTCGTTTAAGAAAAACGATTCCATACCAGATTGTTTATAATATATTCTCTTCAAAAAACTTAAGTTCGACTGTCGAATAAAGATCATGAAAGCTGTTTTTAATGAATAACTTTTAATAAAGTTTTTAATTTCTGTGTATGCTTTTCGAATTTTCAAATTACTGAGTAATTCAATAAGATAAACAGGCATCGAACTATTAATATAACCTCCCAGCATTTCATCAGCTCCTTGTCCTTCAAGTATTACTGTAACATCATTTTTTGCTTTTCCTAAAATCTGAAATAAAGGTAATACGGCTGGTGAGCTATGACCTGACTCTAAATGAAATATTATTCTGCTTAAATCCTTAACATAGTTTTCATATTCGATCTGAACAATTGATGGAATTAAATCTAGTTCTTTCGTTAGTTCTTTTACCAACGCTGGTTCATTTATCTCTATATTCTTTTTATATATTGCTTTTTCGCAATCATCAAATTCATGTTCTTGAAATGCTGCTGTATATGTATTTTTGTTTCCTTTAAACTTATCCTTTAGTAGGCTAACTAATGCTGTTGAATCTAATCCCGAGGAAAGAGTAAAGCCAACTGGAACATCACTTCTCATTCTCAAATTCACAGATTCTGATAATAACTTTTTATATTCCGTAACAGCATCTTTAAACTTAATTCTCTTATTTACTTTACGAGGGTAGTCCCAATAACGGGAAAATCTAATGCCTGATTCATCAACAGTCAAATTATGAGCTGGTTCCAATCTATAAATGTCCTTAAACCAGGTATTTTTGATTTGTGCACCAGTTCCTTGACGGCAATAATTGGCAATGACGTTATAATTAGGAATTTTCAACTTCGGGAAGTACGAAATAATTGCTTTTATTTCAGACGAAAAAATAAATTGATCGTTCACTATAGCATAATTAAAGGGTTTTATGCCGAATCTATCCCTTGAGCAAAATAATTTTTTAGTTTTTTCATCATAGATTGCAAAAGCCCACATGCCATTGAATTTATTTACACATTTTTCTCCCCATTGAACATATGCTCTTAAAAGAACTTCCGTATCTCCCATTGTTCTAAATGTATACCCTTCCCTCAATAATTCCTCTTTCAACTCAATATAATTATAGATTTCTCCATTGAAAATTATCCAGTATCGTCCATCAATTTGAAATGGTTGATTATTCCCTGTATCGAGGTCTATAATTGATAGTCTTAAATGACCGAATATTACTCTTTTGTCAAATTCTTTTACACCATAAGCATTTGGCCCACGATACATCATTGTATGCAATGATGTTTCAAAGGCATTAATACAAAAACTCCTTTTTTCATTTAAATTATAAACTCCTAATATTCCACACATTTTTCTAAATTATTATAATTTATACAGTGCTGCTTCGCAAAAAAATTAATTATTTAAAAAATCTAATATCCTTTTTGATTGAATCAGATTAGATTTGTTTTTCAAAACAAATTGCTGTGCATTTCTTCCAAACGCAAATAATTCATTATCAGACAATACCATTAATTCTTTTAATGTATTTGCCATTCCTTCAACAGACTCATCCTCGAAAAGATACACATACCTGTAATATTCCAAAGGCATACCAGGTAGTTTAGTAGTTACTGTAGGAGTTCCGGAAGCCATATACTCCATATTTTTTGAAGGAAAGGAAAACTTTGTAAAGTCATTTTTAGTTAGACGTGGATTAATAAGTAAAGTTGCTTGCAATTCATAATCAATGACTTCGCTATTTGGTACAATGCCTTTATAAACAATTCTTTTATCCAGTTTCATGTATTTTGGCATTTCATTTTCCATTTCACCCGGTCCAAAAATATGAAGACATATATTATCTCCTTTTAATTTCATAAATGCTTCAAGGAGCGTTTTGATGCCATATTCCTCATACAATCCTCCTGCGTATAAGAGAATTCGTTTTAAATCCTTTTCTTTCAAAGAATTTATTTTATTTTTCATATTGATGTCTACCAAGCCCTCCATTATTAAGAAGGGCTTACTATTAGGATTGACAATTTCATTCATTTGAGCAGTTAATATTATATATTTATTAAAGTTAAACATAGTAAAATATGATACCCTTTTATAGATTTTATACTTAAAACTTCTTTTTTTATTACTTCCAACTAACAAATCAGGAAGATCAGTTACAATACCTACCACTATTTCTTTTGACAATTTTGACGCTAAAATCGCCGAACTTGAAAGTGAGAACTTTAAGGTATCACATATAATAACCTTTTTTTTCCCCTTATTTAATCTAAACCATTTAAGTATCCAAAAAAATGAATAGACAAAAGAAACAATATCTCTTAAAAAAGGTATATTTATTTGAGGAACGTAATTAAAGGATACATTTGAAACTTTTTCTGAGGATAAATTCCAAATTTTTCTTTTATAATTTGATAAAAGTAATGGAATACCACTCAATGTGTGAACTTTACAAAGATCGGGATGCATTCCAAAGCCTTCAACAATAAGCCTATGAAATTTTTGAGCTTCTTGTGCAGGTTTAGTATTTGAAGTTTTAAATAAAAAATTTATGACATTTTCACTACATAAATTACTTACGTATAATATTTGTATTTTTTTTATTTCATTCATAGGACTAAGAAAAAATTTACACTAAGGCTCACTTTCTGACCGTTCCTACTTTTTTGAATTTATAAATATCTGGTACTAAAAGTATAAAAATAAGCAGATTCCCTTGCCAATAAGGGTTCATTATTCCTCCTATACAAAATGTTGCTATTGCAGATAAATTACAAATATGATAAAAACTAAAATCATTCTTTAATTTCTTGTACGCATTAAACACCATTATATAAAAAAAAATTATAAAAGCGCCACCACCACCCAATAATCCTAAGACAGCTAATATGTCTATCATTGAGGAGTGTCCCCCTGATATCCCTTCATAAATAGATGTTCTAATATTACCACCTCCTCCGAAAAGGGGTCTTTTTAAAAATGACTGCCATGAGAAATCCATTAGAGTGAATCGGGAAACACCTTCTTTTGAATTATAACCGCCTCCCAAAGGATTTATTAAAAAATTTGTAAATCTATCTTTAACATCGATTTGAGATACAACATTTGACTGTAGAATAAAGGTTAGTATATAGTAGGCTAATAAAATTGAAGTGATAAAAATTACGATGGAACGCCAGAAGTTTCTTGAAAAAATTTTAGTCTTAATTAGGTAAATAATGCCAACAAATAAAAAGTTTATAATAAATAATGCAATGGGTGTAGCATACCCACAATTTAAAAGTTGGTAAGTCAGATATAGACAAAGTAAGCTTAAAAATAACTTGCTGAATTTAGATTTTACCTTAAAAATCTCAGCAATAAAAATAGGCATCATTATACCTATCAATCCCCAAAACATAGTTGAACCAGCCTCATTATAAATACTGTCGGAATCATTTAATGTTCTCGCGTTAATCTCCTGATTCACTCCTCCTACCAATATGCAATTAATTACAGCGAAAATTATTACAAGAAATGTAACTAAAGATTTATACTTCTTATTTATCGCAAGGACCATACCTGTAAATAAAAACACTGGCAACATTAATACTTGAATAAAAAAACCTATATCCGTAAACCCTCTTAAAAATAAAGTTGCTACACCTATTAAATACCATAATAAACAGATAAGCATACCTCTATTTTGTTCCAACGTTCTAAATCCCACATTATAAAAGGAATTTTTAGAGGTGAAATGGAGAATAGTTAAACAAGGTAATACCAGCAAAATTAGTCCTACATATCCATGATAATAGACGGCCAAAACTGTTGAAACCGATGAAGATATAAATACCAACAGTAAAACAAAGGTAAAATTATACCTTTTTGGGTAAGTGTTCATAAGAAGAAATCCGTCATTTAATCACTAGTTTAAAAACCATAATAATTAGGAATGAGTTTCATGAAAAGAGTTACAAACGTTTTTATAAATTGAAATTTGATTTTTAACAATATCACTTTCAGTATTACGTCTCAAACAAATTTCACGAGCATTTGCAGATAAAAAATTAGCCAAATCTTTATTTGAAAGAATCTTATCAATTTGATAAGCGCACATGGCTACATCTCCAGGGGGGAAAAATAATACGTTTTCATTATCCCGACCAAGATAAGAAAAACCTCCGTTATAAGCGGCAACAAGCGGAATACCTACAGCCATACATTCAGCAAATGCTAATCCATAACTTTCCACAAAACTAGGAAAAGCAGCAATTGAACTATTTACAAGCAATTCCACAATTTCTTTAGCATTTAGGGGACCAACGAAAGAAACATTATTATGGATATTATTTTTTTTTATATATTCTTTTAAAAAGTGTATGTAGCCATCTCGCCGAATACCTTTAAATTGAAATCCTCCAGCAATGTTAAGAATTATATGAGGATATTTCAATTTTAGAATTTCTATAGATTTTATTAATGTAAATAATCCCTTAAAAGGCGCAGCATATCCGGCAGAGGTAAATATTTGAGCAGAATTATTTACATCCCACTTGGAATTATAAAATTCACTTCTTAAAAGTCGTTCATTTTTAAACATTACCCCATGAGGATTAATTTGTTTGACCTTTGCTTCTGCCCAATGTGAATGGGTTGAAAAAAAATTATGAGTTTTAATAATATCTTCTTCAACAGAGCCCCATTTCTTATACTTTCTTCCTCTATTGTAGATAGTATCAAATTTTAATAGTTCTTTAATTCCAATAGTTCTTAATTTCTCTTTATTTTTTAAATCCCCAGCAAACTGTGGAGCAATGTCTTTCATTAACCCTTGTATTTCTATTAAAACTGGAAATTCTTTAGTTAATCCTTTTGTAATATATCCCCAGTAATTTTCAACCCCCCATACATGGATTAGATCAGGGTTAAAATCCTCAATTATTTTAACTATTAATTTTTTATACTTATTCTTAGGTAAGCCATTCCTTTTTCTAGATTTAAATGGAATTCTCCATTGTTCAAACTTCTCATAGTTGTCATGAGCAATGTTGTGCACATTATCCATTGTGATGTTTCCTATATATGAAAAGGTTGATTTTTTTATCGCTTTGCTTAAGGCATAAATCCAGGAACCACTCATAGCATTATCTTCCTTTCCAACCACCCGATTACTTAGCCATAAAACTTTCATAAATTATCATTAGTGTCAGAATTCGTTCTAATCGCAAATTTCTCTTCTTCCTTTAAATTAACTTGAGGTAAGAAGTAAGGAAAAGAAATATTTAATCTTCTATTATTTGCAATAAAACGTTTTACAGAGTCAATTATAAATTTCATTCGATCATACTGAGTATGATACTTTTCAATGTATGTAGCAGCATTTGCAGCTTTGGAATAAATTTCTTTTTGATCTCTATTTAATAACTCCTGGCTTTTGCTTATAATCTCTGCAATTGAATTAGCAAAATAACAATGATCATTGTCTCTTAAAATACAATTTAGCCTCGGTACAGATAATTCAATTGTTGGAATACCAGAGGAAATCTCAAAGAAAATTCTATTTGAGGAATAGTAGTCAGAGAAAGAATATGGGTTACCTCCAACCAATAGTTTGCCTTTTCTAAATATCTCCTGTTGCTTGTTAAACGGAACTGGCCCTTTTGCACAAGGAAGATCCCATCCCGTACCATAAAGCCCAAATCTATTACCGAAAGTGTCATATAGAGATTCAACTAATTTCTTTCGAGTTTTTGCTCCAAACCAATGTTTGGAAACTGGATTGAAAATTCTACCCCCGTTATTACTTCCTACAAATACTATCTCATATTCAAATTTATGAGTTTCTGGGTTTATTTCAGCTGCGTGAAATCTAACTTGACACATACTATTTGGAACGTAAACAATGTTTCTTGCACCCCACTTTATCATTTTATCAGCGGCTTTACCCATTTGGGTACTAAAAGTAATATCTGCTAGGCGCGATGCTTCTTTAAAATCTTCAGGGTAATCAGGTCGCATCCAATTATCTGAGAACCCATCCCCACAACTTACAATAATTACCGGTCTGGATTTTAACCTTTGAAGTGATTCAATGCATTTCCTTGGTGACGGTTTGCCCTTTTTATGGAAATGATGAAAATATACTAATTGATATTCTTCTTTACTACATAATGATACTACCTTATTGTAAAAGGCATCCCATCCAAATTCTTCGGCAAAACCGAAATATGGAATATTTAAAAATTCTGAAATTAATCCTTCTCCTTTTAGCCTTATTAATGAATCATGCCAGCCAGGGTGATCTGATATATGATTTCCTTGTGAAAGAAAAAGCACTTTCATATTTTATTTTTTGGACGATTAATCTTGGACAAATCCAACAAGTGTATTGCATCATCAATACTTTCTAATTATGCACATTAGATTTTATACTTTTTAAAATCGAATAAAAATACGCTTTAGCGAGACTCATAAATTTATGTAAAAATGAAGGTGACATCTGATTATCCAGCCTTTTCGCATAAATACAAGCTTCACTTTTAATAATTCTCTTTTTACTCAATTGTTCCGTAAATATATTACAAAGATTTTCCGAATTTTTAATCCAGTCTAATTCGTTAATCGCATAATTCAACGTTTTCTTTTTAAATTCCAAAAGAAAATTTGAATCCTGGTTCACAAAGAGTTGCATTTTCTCTATTAATGATTCAAGGTTACAATAGCTTTCCGGCCAGTAATAACCGTCCTCACGTCCTAGAAACTTCTCTACATCTACTAAGAATCCATTAACACCATCTTTTACAAATTCATTCATGGGTGAATTATCAGTAGTTATCACAGGTAACCCGTAACTCAAAGCCTCTGGTAAAGTCAATCCTATACCATCAAGTTTTGAGGGATAAAGAAAAACATCTCCATGAGTATATGGGAAGGGATCAAATGTTCCATATATAAATGATATTCTAGAATCTGAGCAAATTTTCTCCTTCCAAATTGGTAAACATTTATTTAATTCTACTTGGCTGTAAACTAACAGGCGACAATCTCCAACAACTTTAGTAAACGCTTCGATTCCTAAAAGTGAACCTCTTCTATCCCCAGTAAATGCACCTTGCCATCCTGCACTAATAAGAAAAGTCAATTTTCTATTAGAGAATTCAATTTTGTTGTATTTTTTAATGTCAGTTCCCCAAGGTATATAATGCGAATTTTCATGCCATTTAAATACTGAATAATGCCGCTTTGTATTACAAATTAGAAAATCATATATTTCAAAAGCTTTTACTGTAGATTGCTTATAATAATCAACATATGCTCCGACAACAATACCTGCTCTTTTTGCCTCTATTACTGGTTTCCAATACCTTTGTTCGTTAAAGAATAATATATCAATTTTTTTATTTTTGATCCAATTTAAAAAATGTGTCACTTTTATTCCATTATAATGATATGGAGCCCATGTAACGTTTTTATCATCCCAAATAATATCACCTTTCATCACATTTCCACCTCTTGCATAAATAAAAACATTGTTTTCTTTTTCTAAAACCTTCCTGTAAGCTTTTGACACATAGCCTCCTCCTGAGGGAAACCATGTAGTAATTATACCAATATTCATCTTAACTGCCAATTATTTTCTTAACCTTTAATTATTTTGAAGCATTTATATTTATGACAAAAACTTTGAAAACCTTATCATTTGTACTTTGAAATACCGGCATTCACAGTATTTATCAATTCCATTGTTTGTGCTATCACTTTATTATGATTATATTCTTCTTTAATCAATTGCCGATTTTCCTTAAAATCATTTTTAGAAAGTGGATTATTTATGGTTGTTGTATTTAAATCACTTTGAAAAGAATAAATATTAAAACCCTTATCTTTAAAATATTTATAGGTTATACTTCTTTCAGACAAGAAAATTTTATACCCTAACCAAAATAATAAAACCAAATTGCCAATCGCCTGTTGCCTTTCATGATTCATAATAGCAACATTACAATTCACTAACACTTTTATATACTCTTCTTTTGAAATAAAATCTAACAAAGGACACCAATCATTTTTAAAGAAAGCTTCTCCTTTCTTAATAATTTCCTCTCTATATTTTATCTCATTTCCATAGTTAAGAGGAACTACTATCTTTCTTGTTCCAAAATTTAACGTTTTTAACTTTTCAAATACATCCAAGTGATTGGAGGTGGGGGAAATAGAATTACCAATTAAAATTCCAGACCCTAAGCATTCAGAGTTTAAAAGGTTTGTATCCTTTAAATCATTTTCGAAGGAACCATATGAAAAATAAACTTGTTTCGCCTTAAAGAATTTCCATTGCTGAAGAACTTCATATTCATTTGGGATTACAGTTGCACAATAATCAATTTTTTTTATTGCATTTTTATAGAGAGCGTATGAAGTTCTTTTGATTAAAATAAATGGCAAGATTTTATTTGTAAGTTTTCTAACTTTTGCTTCTAATCGATTATTTATATTCATTAGAAGTTTACGTGTAAAGGGTTGATAAAGTTCAGATTTATAAAAAGGAGAATTATAAATATCAGCTCCCCATGCAAGCCATACAATTTTCTTGCGCTTTTTTAAATTACATATTGTGATGCATTTATGATAATCAAGGAAATGAACAAAAAGAACATCAAAATTACATTCCTCGATATAATTAAAATATTCTACATTACCTGCTAAATAGTATTTTATATTTTCTGCTTCAGGAGTAATAAACTTTTGTTCTTCTGTATACCTACAAATTATAAAAATATTATTGTTTGGATTACATTCTTCAAATAAAGAAATACTAAAATTAGTAAACTTTTCATCATTCATTAAATGTAAAAACAGCATTTTCTTTGTATACTGATTTTGGTGCTCCAATTAACTTTCAAAAATAAGAAGAGCGTACTTTTTTACTCTACTTATAGGTTTTCAAAAATAATATCAACAATTCTTTTTGACGCATTGCCATCACCATAGGGATTGTGAGCTTCAGCCATTTTTTTATACAAATCCTCATTGTTCAATATCTCATTTACACTTTTTATTATATTAGAGCAGTTTGCACCAACTAATTTAACAGTGCCCGCATCAACAGCTTCTGTACGTTCAGTTACATCTCTTAAAACTAATACCGGTTTTCCTAATGAAGGAGCTTCTTCCTGCACGCCACCACTGTCAGTTAAAATTAATAGTGAATGCTGCATTATGTAGATAAAAGGAAGGTAATCTAAAGGAGGAATAAGATAAATATTTTTTACTTCTGCAAGTATTTCAAAAACTGTTTTTTGTACATTAGGATTTAAATGTACCGGGTACACAATATCCAAATGTGAATGGTCATTTGCTATTTTTTTTAAGGCGTGGCATATATTTATAAATCCCTCCCCAATATTTTCTCTACGATGCCCTGTAACTAATATATAATCCCTTCTCTTTATTGAGTAGCCATATTGCTGAATGTCTTTTAAAATACTATTTTGCAAGCCCCTATTATTGTTAATTAAATCCAAGGCCAGGTAAAGTGCATCTATTACTGTATTACCCACCACAAAAATTTTACTTTTATGAGTTCTTTCGTTGAGAAGATTTTGTTTGTTTAAAGTTGTAGGGGCAAAGTGGAAATCACATATCCGATCAATTATTTGACGGTTCATTTCTTCAGGCCAGGGAGATTGCAAATTATTAGTGCGAAGGCCCGCTTCCACATGAGCAATTTTAGTGTGATTATAGAAAGAAGCAATACTAGCAGTCATTGAGGTAGTTGTATCACCATGGACCAGCATTAAATTGGGCTTAAAATTTTCAAGAATATCTTTTAGCCCTAATAAAACGCGTGACGTAATAGTATATAGATTCTGATTCTCTGACATAATATTTAAATCATAGTCAGGAGAAATTTCAAAAACCTCCAACACCTGATCCAGCATTTGACGATGCTGTGCTGTTACACAAACTCTAATTTCAAATTCCAATGTCCTTTTCTGGAATTCCTTTATAACAGGCACCATTTTAATTGCTTCGGGCCTGGTTCCAAAAACAATTAAAATTTTTCTTTTTATTTTTTCCATAAAGTATTTCGACTACGATAGCTTTTACGCATACTAACGATTTTCAAAAGATATGCGTAAAAGGATTTGATTTTATTTTTTAAAAATCACGAGAAACCTATTTATAAGTTGTCTTTTAGCAAAAGGTAAGAGAATTAATTGTTGTAACAACCCTAGCAATAAATGTTTTTTTTGAAAAATTTCTGTTCCATATTTTTTAATGCGATAGCTATCTCCATCTAATAAAGCTTCAATTAAAATTGAGCGTGAAAATTTATATTTTATTTTTTCTCTCCATATTTCTGGAGCATTGTAAGTATCTGCGAGATATAGATCAAGTTTTAAAGCATTTTCTAAAAAGCGAATCCGCGCCTTCGTATTTACTGAACCAGTAACTCCGCTTGCTGATTTTCTATATACTGAAAGTGGTTGATTAATATAACCTATGCCTGAAAGTCTTGCAAAATGAAACCAGGTTTGTGTATCAGCTATTGGGACCAAAGAAAAATCTTTTTGATACTGATTTGTAAATCTTCTATGCAAATCAGTACGAAAAAGAACTGAACTGGTGCAAATAATTAATTCCTGTCCAATAATTCCCCATGGAAGATTTCTATCTTGATGGTTAAAGCTACTTCTCATGAGTCGAAAAGTTTTTTCATTATCGTTTCTAAGAAAATATGCTGAGTGAGCCATACCAAGTTTAGAATTAGCTTCTAAAAAATCTACTTGTTTCTTCAACTTTAGAGAATCAATCCAATAATCATCCCCCTCACATAGAGCAATATATTTACCAGTCGCTTTTTTTAAAGCAAAATTAAAATTAGACACCAAGCCCATATTTTTATTATGGTGGAAATATCTAATGCAATGACTTCGAGGATGATCATTTAAAATATCACGAATTATTGCATCGGTGCCGTCAGGTGATTTATCATTAGCAATTATTAATTCAAATTGAAAATCACATTCTTGCATTAATACGCTATTAACGGCCTCTTTAATATAACTCTCATGCCCGTATGTTATCATAACCACACTTACAACTGGATTAATCATAAATTTCTTTTACAGGCTCTACAATCTTAATAACTTTACCTGGAACGCCTACAACTACTGAATTATCAGGAATATTATGGATAACAACAGAACCCGCCCCAATCTTTACATTTCTTCCAATTGCAATATCGGGCAAAATAGTGGCGTTTGCTCCGATATGCGTATAAGATTCAATTTGACAACGCCCTAATATATTAACACTTGGTGATATTTCAACAAAATCATTAATTTTACAATCATGTGTAACAACAGCATGATAATATATTATACAGCCTATTCCGATTTGAACATTATTGGAAATAATTGAATTATCCAAAATATTTGTACCAAGCCCTATCTTAACATTGTACTTCCCAATTCTTGCAAAAGGACTTATGCAAGTAACCAGATTTCCTCCTAAGTCTTTAAATTTTTTGTACATTTTATTTCGCAAAAACGGATTACCGATACCTAACAGAAAATCACTACCAAAAAGTTTAAAATGCTTTTCAACTTCATTTTCATTTTTCAAAACACAAAATCTATTGAATACCATTTTCATTTCCGGGTTTAAATCATCATAAAATGCTAGATTTTTTAATTGATTAGTATTATCTAATACTTCTAATAATTCTATTGCAAACCCTTTTGCTCCAACAATCAACATGCTAATTATTTTGAACTCTTAATATAAGTCTTGTTATTAAATCAATTTCTTCAAAAGATAAATCATTGTATAAAGGCAGGCAGAGTACCCGTTTAGCAATTTCATCAGTAACCGGCATTTCTGTTGCTGGCAAATAAGGTAAAACTTTCGAGAGCGATGGGTAGAAGTATCTTCTTGCAAAAATTTCATTTAATTGAAGTATTTCTAAACATTTTTTCATAAGCATCTCAGTTTCAAATACAATAGGAAAATATGCATAGTTGTTTGTTACGTTGGCATTCAGATCAGGAATTGCGCCTTTAACCGTTTTTAATTTTTGGTAATAGTATTCAGTTAATTCTTTTCTTTTACCTATTAACTCATTAATATATTTTAAGTTTGCCAAGCCCATTGCGGCATGAAATTCGGAATTTTTCCCATTAATACCTAATTCGGCAAAAGCTTCAGGACCATCAAAACCAAAATTTCTCATGTAAGCCAGCTTTTTTAATAAACTTGTACTTTTTGTAATTAATAAGCCTCCTTCTACACTGTGATACAACTTAGTCGCATGAAGACTACAAATAGAAATATCTCCATATTCAAAAACTGACTTATCATTTATATTTACACCGAAAGCATGTGCTCCATCATAGATTACTTTTAGATTATGCTTTTGAGCTATTTCGCTAATCTTGTCAACATTACATGGATTACCATAGACGTGTGTAACTAATATCCCTGTTGTTTTTTTCGTAATTGCATCTTCTATTTTTGACGAATCTATATTTAAAGTTTTTGCATCAATATCCACAAAAACCGGTTTACAACCTTCCCAAACAATGCTGCTGGTAGTTGCAACGAATGAAAAAGGCGTTGTTATGATTTCACCCTTAAGATTTAGTGCTTTGATTGCCATTTGAAGAGCTACTGTTCCATTGGTAACAAATAATAAATGCTTCACCTTTAAATAGTCTTTAAGTTTTAATTCTAATTCATTTGCCAAAGGTCCCATATTTGTTAACCAATCTCTTTGCCAAATACCTTTTAAGTATTTTTCGTATTCTTCGAGAGGGGGCAGAAACGGTTTTGTTACTGGTATCATTTGTATAAAATAATTTTTTTGATTTCTAAAAGACTGCTCATTTTTAAGAAGTGCGCAGCGCCAGTGTAAATGCCGATTCCAGCGCCTCCGCCCATTATCAATCTGATCAAATCATTTAAATAATACCCCCTTAGTAAATTATCAATACCCCAAACAATCGCAGAAGTAATAAAGGCAAGTAGAATTATAGGTAAAATATCTTTTGTTTGTTTCCAAGAATTATAATTTAAAAATTTACCACTATAGTGTGTATTTATAAAAAAAGCAAGCAATGAACTTATTACTTGCCCCCAGATCAAGCCAATAATTCCAAATTTTATAGTAGCAATAATCATGATCACTACTAAAACTTTTTTCACAATTTCTAATTTTAAAAACAGATCACTACGTCCCTTGACATTCAAAATACTCAAATTATAAGAATGGATTGGATATAATATCCCTGCAAGGCACATGATCTGAAAATAAGGAACAGCCGGAAGCCATTTTTCTGTAAACAAAAAACGAAACAAAGGTTCTGCCAATACACCCATTATCAAAAGTATAGGAGCAATGATAAAAACTACCATTTGCATAATTTGTTTATAGATGCTTCTTAATTTAACATTATCATTTTGGATAGAAGCAAAAAGCGGGTAAGTTACCTTATTTAATGCTGCGGAAACATTTGTTACTGGCAATTGCTTTAAAGAATTTGCCCGTGTGTAAAATCCCACCTCTGCAGCCATAAAAAACCGCCCTATAATTATTAGGTAAATATTGGTAAAAATGGTATCCAATAATCCTGACAGGGTTAGTTTATAGCCAAATTTAAAATGATATTTAAATTTTGGAACATTAAAAATGAATGATGGAGTCCACGCGGCCCTAAACCATAATTGTACGGTACTTAAAAATGATTGACATAAACTCATCCAAACCAGACTCCAAACGCCAAATCCTTTATAAGCCAAAAATACGCCTAATAAACCTGAACCGATTAATGACGGTATTGAAATAGTCATTTGCAATTTAAAGTTCATTTCCTTTGTCAATCTCGTTAGTTGCACTTCTGAAAAAGCGCTGATAATAAAAGTGAGGCAATATACCCGTATAATTTGAATGAGAATTGGCTGTGAGAAAAAATCCGCGATAAGTGGCGCTAAAAAAAAAAGCATCCAATAAATACAAATACTACCTATTAAATTAAAAAAAAAAACAGTGGAATAATCTTCCTGGTCAGCTTTTTCAGTGCGGATAAGCGATTGGGTTAACCCGCTATTAATTAAAGAGGTACCTATTCCTACAAAAACGCTGATCATTCCAAGAAGCCCAAATTCTTTGGGCAATAACAGGCGTGCTAAAATAATAGAAATAAAAAAGCCAATAACCTGGGTACCAAATTGCTGGCCAAAGGTCCACATCATACCGGAAACAGCTGTTTTTCTTAAGGACAAGAACTACGTTTATGAAATAAATAAGAATTTGGTTTTTTAGAATCTTCCTTGTCTCTCAATTTTCTTATATAATGAGAATGAGATTCGATATTATTTGTGCTTTTACTGCGGCTCCTGATCATTTATTAAATTTCTCTTATTTATATAAACAAGCACGTCTTCCAGGTCTTTCTCCAATTTCACTTTACTACTCATGATTTTATTAAGTTTTTCATGGATTCCTGTTTATTTTCATCATACTGATGAGCTATTTGATTATGGATGATCCTTAACTCATTCCACACCGCATAATCCTCAATACCTAACTACTCCAATCGGTTAAATGTATCAAGGAACGGTGCGTTCTAAACTTCTTCTCCTAAAAATTGCAGCACCCCTTTAAAAAGTTTCTGCCCTATAACTTCCTGAGTTTGGAAAAACGAAAAATATATGATCAGATGGCCGATTATTTCATCGGTCAAATCACTGGCATCTTCCGTAAAAGGAAGCTTATCAGCTAATTTAGTATAAGCGTAATCCAACCGAAACTGAGGTTTTTTGCACTCATCAATAACTGCAGCAAAAATAATTTGATTACGTTTCATAATAGTACCCCCTCTTTTTGAGCCACTTCATAAATATAAAGAGAAGAAGTAAAATTATTGATAATAACATCAATTTTTTGCTCTCCTAATTTATTATAAAGCACTTTTAGCATTTTTATCTTTTTATCAAACAAACCATCTTTGCTTTTTGTTTCAATATAAAGATCAATATCACCCCCTTTTTATAATCAGAAACCCTAGAGCCAAAAAGATAAATTTTAGCTTCATTCCCAAAGCAATCCATTGCTGTTTGCTTAATAAATTCAGCGTCTTTCACTCGCCTACGGTTAAGATTTAAGATAAGAAAGTAGTAAGATACTACACTTAGGTTATACGCCACCGCTTATTTACTTTTTAAAAATCCTTTTCCACCATGCTTCATTTGCTGCATCTTCTGTATACCCATACCCATACCCATAGCCATAACCGTAACCATATCCATATTTTGCAATCCCTTTACCTTTAATTCCATTAAACACAATGGCAGGATTTTTAAGGCTTTTTGTTTTTAATTTTTCTTCTAATTTCTTCAAAAATATTTTCGGAGTGTAAGCATCTCTCACCACATATAATGTAACATCGGAAAGTGGTGATAAAATAAAGGCATCAGTAACGGGATTCACAGGAGCTGTATCAATCAAGATGTAATCAAATTGAGTTTCCAAATACTTTAGTAATTCTTTTAAACGACCATTTGAAATCAATTCAGACGGATTTGGTGGTATTGGCCCGGAAGGAATTAAAAATAAATTTTCTACAGTTGTTGGCTTTAATACTTCTTCTATTTGCGCTTTTCCAATAAGATAAGTGGAAAGGCCAGCCTGACGTGAAATATTAAATTGTTCACTCAATTTTGGTTTGCGAAGGTCAAGCTCAAGCAACACCACTTTTTTACCCATTAATGAAAGGCTTATTCCCAGGTTAACGGCAATGAAACTTTTGCCTTCACCCGTAATGCTGGACGTAATCATTATTATTTTATGCGCTTCATCAACGCCCATATAACTTAAAGAAGTTCGTAGCTGCCGGAATTCTTCAGCAATAAAACTTCTTTTACCCTCGGTAATAATGATGGGAGACTTCGAACGATCATAAACAATCTCTCCTAAAACTGGCATTTCAGTATATTTCTCGATATCTCCCCTGTCTTGAACAGTACGGGTAAAAATATCTTTAATATAAATAATTACAACTCCCAATGCCAGTGCTGCTAATATTGCAGCAAGATAAATCAATCTTCTCTTTGGGCTTACCGGTGAATCGTTTGATTCGGCCTGGTCAATTACCCGGCTGTCTGCCACTGCTGAGGCAAATGACAAAGCCGTTTCTTCCCTTTTTTGTAAAAGATAAGTATAAATATTATTTTTTATAGCCTGTTGACGGCTGATACCTAATAATTCCCTTTCCTTTTCTGGGATGGTTTTGAGCATTGAAGCGTACTCATTGTTAGTAGCATTCATATTCTCCCTTCCCGCAATCAGATTTTTCCGCTGACTTTTTATATTTTCTAAAATCTCTGGTTTCAGTTTATTGATTCCGTCTACCAATGCAACAAGCGCAGGATTATTTTCGGGAACAATTTTCTTTGTTTGCGTATATTGTAGTTCCAGGTCTGATAATTTTTGCAGTAAGTCAGTCAGGACAGGGTCTGAGCCGCTTAATGTAGATGGAACAATTCCCGCCAGATCGCCTTTGCTATTCACATATTTTTCTACCTGGTCAAGCATGGCAAGTTGTACACTAAGATCGCTGATCTTCTGATCATTGGTGGCTACGGTCTGTAGATAGATCTGTCCCTGGGTGCTGATATCGGTTATCCGGTTTTGAGCCTTAAATCTTTGAAGATTCCCTTCTACTGAATCCAAATCACTTTCTACATAACCAAGTCTTTCATTAATAAATTTTAAGGTATTAGCCGCCAAAACATTTTTATCCAGTATCGCCGCATGGTTATAAACCACAAGTAGTTCATTTAAAATATCTTCGCCTCTTTTTGGCACTTCGCCTTCTATACTCAGATCAATAACTGTTGATTCCTTGCTTGACGGAGTTATTTTTATCTGGCCAAGAATACTATTTGCCGCATTTTTTACAGATGCAAGAGAAAAGAAGTAATCACCTTTTTCATTCTGCGAATCGGTGTGCGTCTTATAATATTTATTCGGAAGAAACCGGAGAATGCCATATGGAGTAGTGACCCATCGATTTAATGGGTAATTTGTATTATTTATATTAACAGTTAAAAGAGAGTGATTATAGTTAAAAGGAATTTTGTTTATATTATGCAGAGAATCAGGATTTTTTGCTTCTATTACTATAGGAGATGCTACATAACCTGATTGGATGGTAACCCTTCCTTCAATAAAGATTGGAGCATATAAATGCAGGTTTTTTACTACTTCCTGCATCAGTGTTTTTGATTGCAAAACTTCTACTTCATTTTCTACATTCTTTTTAGACCCAAACAAGTCAAACGCGTCCATCATATCGTCAGTAGAAGGAGTTTTTTTGTCATCTTTAATCAAGAGTGTAGCCGTCGTTTGATAAACCGGCATTTTATACCTCAGATAAAGCCATGCTGCAGACAAGCTTATTATTAATAAAATTATAAATATTGGCCAATAAGCAAGAAATTTATAAAACATATCGCCAACTGAAACTTCTTCAGATTGCTCAAATTCGACGTTTTTGAAAGATTGTTGCATCAATTATTATTGTTTGAATAGGATTTATTTTAGTAAACTGTTAAGGACAATCACCACAACGGAAATACCGCTAAAAATGATTGGCAATAGCTGACGGGTAAAATCAGTGGAAGCTACTTTAGCCTTGCCAGGCTCCACATATAGTACATCGTTGGATTTTAAAAAGTAATACGGAGATTGAAATAGAGAAGATGAATTAAGATTTAACCTTTTCACTATTTTATCTGGCCCAACCTGACGAATAAGCATCACATTATCGCGAAGGCCATAGATAGTTAAATCACCAGCCTGACCAATCGCTTCCAAAATACTGATTTGCTCGCTGGGAACAGTAATAACTCCAGGTCGGTTTACTTCACCTAAAACAGTAACTCTAAAATTTAGAAACCTGGAACTAACTATTGGATCAAAAAGCAATTTTTTATCCACCAGTAATTTTGTAATATTATTTTCTAATTCTTGACGAGTAAGGCCTGCTGCTTTTATATTGCCAAGGATCGGAAATTTAATGTAACCATCGGCGCCAACGAGATAACCGGCGGTTTGGGGCATATTTGGTGAAGCAGAAGCATTGGGAGTGATAGGCAAATTTGGGGTATTAAAAATAACCGTCGCTTCATTGCTTAAGCTGCTTACTGTAATACTCAAAATATCTTTTTTTTGTATAACCGGTTCTAGTCCAGCTTTAGAAGGAATACGCACTGAATCTTTTACATCATTAAAATACGCTACTTTTTTAGTGTTGGCACATGATGAAACAACACAAATGATGGGAAAAGCAATGAGGAAGTAAATTCCTCCTTTTAAAATTTTCTTCATATTAAAAATTTGACAAACATAATTTGTGAATACAAACCGATAGAGGCAGTTTAGAAAAGGATGAAAAGCATAAGATGGATTTTAAATTATGTGTTAGCTTGAGAAACTCTTTATAAGTTAGCTTCCCCGACTCTAAAAACACAAAGTTAATTCAAGCCAATATTGAAATAGAGCCAAATCAAATTTGCAGAGCTTCGCCATTCTCAGTCACAAAGAGAAATAGTCATTTTACAACTCACTTTATACCGCCGGCTTTCTTCATTACAGAAATATGCTATTTCCTTCGGAATGATTTTTCTGAAAAAAAGGTTTAGAAGTATCTTTTTTTTACAGGGCGCGAAATTAATTCATTTGATGGAATCATACGAGAATAAATGTTTCTAAAAGCGGATTTTTGGATAACCTTAGCAATTTTGTTAGCAGCGTTTGTTTTTATAAAAAAGAGTCGTCGTGCTTTCGCAAATGACATACGGTTTTCCCTTTGCAAACAAATAATTTTATGCTCTTTGAAAATTCAAAATCTCGCACTTTTAAAGGATTTATTTTTTATCCAAAAAACGTGCTCCTTTAAAAAAACCTTAACTCACGTTGAACGGAAAACAATATTGACAATTGATTGGCTTATTTTTTGCTATTCGTTAACTCGTGTACAAAAAAAACAAAAAAAAATTTTTGTTACACGTTGTTTTGAATAGCTTTACACTTTAAAATTTGTTTTTTTTATATTGACTAAACCCTAATTACTAAATTATGTTACAGATTAAGAAAATTGTATTACTTCTTTTATGCTGCGGATTTGTGTTCACACTTTCCGCCCAGACACCCCAGGAAGACTACAATAACATTAAACCATTTACTGGCAGCAGCGCCTTTCGAAAATTTTCTATTGGAATAAATGTGGGTGCTTTAAACCCATCAGTAATTGTCGGTGGTTCTAACAATTTCTCTAATAATATGACCACTCTTGGCTATGGAGCTAATTTGCGTTATCAGCTTAATCATTATCTCGGTTTGCAGTTTAGCTACCTAGGGGGATCTTTAAAAGCTAACCAGGAAGGGAACCAGGCCGGCCCACGCGACTTCTATTCGTTTAAAACTAAAATTCCTTCTGCGTTAGATTTAAGCGCCGTGTTTACCTTTGGAAATATAAATTTCTTAAAAATTAAAAACAGTATCATTCCTTATATCAGTGCTGGTCTTGGTACAATTTCTTATACAGTAAAACAGGTAGCAACTGGCTCTACAACAGAAACCGATTTTGATAATGGGAATACTGAAAATAATGTATTTGTTCCGGTAGGAGTAGGTGTGAAGATTTCGCTTTCACAATTAATGAATCTTGACCTTGGCTATAGAATGAATTATGTTGATGCAGATAACCTTGATGGGTATTATTTCGGTCTTCACAAAGACAAATTTAGTTACGGGTTCGTAGGGCTTGAATTCAGCCTTGGTAAACAACAGAAACCCCGCATGTTGTTCGATAACCCTGTTGCCAGGTTGAATAATAACTTACAAACACAGATTGATACAGTTACCAACCAGGTAAAAACCCTTGCTACTGACAGTGATGGTGATGGGGTTGCTGACAGGTTTGATTCTGAACCTAATACTCCTACCGGTTGTCCTGTTGATGCGCACGGGGTATCAAGAGATACTGATGGTGATGGTGTTCCGGATTGTAAAGATAAAGAACTGGTTACGCCAACACAATGTCAGCCTGTTGATGCAGATGGTGTGGGTAAATGCCCAGAACCAGATTGTTGTAAAGCGATCCGCGATACTTTGGCAGCCATGAACGCTTGTAATCTGAACCTGCCAAGCATTACTTTCCGTTCTAACAGGTCTACTTTGAGCAGCGATTCAAAAGCCATGTTAGCAACTGTAGCTTCCCAGTTAAAGAGCAGCGCAAATTGTAAAATTGTTATTACTGGTTATCCTGCAGCTTCAAAAGCTTCCCAGGCTAACTGTAACAAAAGATTACAGGAAATTCAATCTTACCTTACTGAAACAGAAGGTATTAGCGCAGACAGGATTCAAACCAATTGCCAGGTAGGCGGTGGTGATGTGAATACTGTTGATATTCTTGCACAATAATTAAAGTAAGCTGTATAAAGAAAAAGGCTGTCCCAATGCGGGCAGTCTTTTTTTATTCAAGGATAGCTGATTAGGGACGCCATTTGCCGTGGGGTTCTTCACCATATTCTGCGTCAGAAGGTGTTCGCGGTAGATATACAAGGTTGACAATTGTTTCCAGCCAGTAAGTGCCCTCCTATTGATGTTGACGGAGCTGTTAGCAGTTTGTGAATATAAGCTTGATTTGAAAAATGCAAATAAAAAATCCACGCCTGTAAAGCTTTTTCAGGATTACTGCAAAGACTGTAAAGTTCAAGCAGTATTACCATCCTCACCTTCAGACCCTTTTGAGTATAAAACATAACTGTTTTCGAGCCATCCGACTTGGCATTCGTTCGTTATCTCTTCGATATGTGTTCGATACCTCTTCGATACATGGAATCGAACAAACGACGCAATAAATACCCGGCTATAACCGTTATATCTAAAGAGAAACTATTTTCATGTACAATTGAAACAATAAAAACTACGTTATGGCAAAGCTTCCTGAGGGTATCTTAGGCATGTTGATCGGTAAATTAGGATCCGTTTCCGGTTACCGGCGAAATGGGCAGAACCTGATTCGTGTTGCTGGCCAAAGCGGGAAGGTAAAGACTACGCCAAACCGTGTCAATCAGCGGGAGAAAATAAAAGTGTGTAATGACTTTACCACGGCTTTTTCGCGAACAGGATTTTTTGGAAAAAGTTTTCCTTCTTATGGTGACACGGGCACCGGCTACAACCGCGCTACCAGCAGCATTATGAATTTAGCGATTTCCGGCACCTTCCCGGATACCATTATTTCTTATCCGCGGGTATTGATTTCAAAAGGGCCTTTACCGGCTGCAGAGGAAGCTGAAGTTGCCGTCGATACAGAAGGAAATATGTTGTTTGCCTGGACGGATAATTCCGGAACCGGTACCGCCAAATCCAACGACAAAGTGATTCTTGTTTCTTATTTCCCTGAATTGAAGCAAGCGATTACCTCTATTGGAGCCGCTAAACGAAACGAAGGCCAGGCAATCCTGGAAACCGCCGTCATGAAAGGTTATACTGCCGAAACATGGATTGGCTTTTTGAGCAATGATGAGAGGAACGCGGCAAATAGTGTCTATGCCGGGAGGGTGCAACTTTGAAATGGGCCCCTCCTCCGAGCCTTCTTCGAGGAGAGGTAGCCTCACCCGCAGCCCTCTTCGAAGGAGAGGGATACTTGGCCTCACCCCAACCCGTCTCCGAGGGAGAGGGACGTGCTGGGATAACTTCGACCTCCAGTAGCGGTAGGCAGCGATATCACTATACTGCTATTAGGATAAACTGGCAGGGACAATAACTAATCCAAAAATTTTATCAGGAACGATAAATCGCTGTAAGCAGGTTTGATCCTTTTTAAATAATAATATTTTCAGAATGTAAAATCAATAATAAGATCTTTAGTGGGCTACTTCCTCTCCAACAAATTCTCCAGCCGCACCATCATCTCATCCTTTTCCTTCAACATCCTCTCATACAACGCGATCTTTTCTTCATGTAATTGAATAAGTTTATCAATAGGGTTGTTGTTAAAAGTTGGATTATAATTTATCAAACCCTGAGTATCATGAAATGTATTAGAAATAATATTCACCGCCTGTTCCTCATCAAAATTCTGTATTGCCTCAGACGGTATCTTTAATGCAGCAGAAATTTGTTGCCGCAGCATTGGATCGATGCTTTCCTTTTGCTCCAATAGCGATATTTTTTGCTGGTTCCAGTCGTCGCCCAATTCAGAAGCCAAAGCCTCCTGTTTAATACCGAGCATTTCGCGAAAACGCTTTACGTTCCGGCCTTCATGTATTTGCTTTTGCATGGCATCTGTATTTGTGATGGATCAAATTTAAGGGTTAAAAATGAATCATTATTTTATTTTGTTGAGCCTCTCCCCAACCCTCCGAACGAGAGGGACACTTTTGCCTCTTCCCAAACACTCCCCGAGGGAGAGGGACACTTGGCCTCTCCCCAACCCCTCTCCGAGGGAGAGAGACGCGCTCGGTGAATTCCTAAGCGACTTCCATTTCCCCCTCCTTCGGAGGGGTTAGGGGAGGCTTACTCACTTCTCAAACTTTTCACCGGATTGGCCAGCGCCGCTTTTATTGCCTGGAAACTGATGGTTGCAAAAGCAATCAAAAAAGCAATAATTCCTGCCAAAACAAATACCCACCAGGCGATATTAATCCGATAGGCAAAATTATGAAGCCAATGATTCATCGCATACCATGCAACCGGAAAGGCAATGACAGCGGCTATCACTACCAGTAATAAAAACTCTTTGGATATCAATTCAACAATACTGCCTGTACTGGCGCCCAACACTTTTCTGATTCCTATTTCCTTTACTCTTTGGGTAATGGTAAACGCCGATAAGCCAAACAATCCGAGACAGGCAATGAAAATGGCAATGCACGAAAAGATAATTAAAATGCTGCTTTCTTTATTTTCAGCTTCATAAAGCTTTGCGTAGCGGGCATCGAGGAACTTGTATTCGTAAGGAATCTCAGGCAAATATTTCTTCCATGTTTTTTCTATTTGCGCTAAGGCGGCCGGAACATTTCCGGAAGTTTTAATAGAAATATTTCCATAACTATCAGCACTGGGATATTCAAGCAAGACGAGTGGGATGATCCGCTGATGAAGGGATTCAAAATTAAAATCATTGAAAACGCCCACGATTGTTCCTTTGCGATCACCATATTGAAATTGTTTACCTATGGCATCTTCATTTGATTTTAATTCGAGCGCTTTTACAGCAGTTTCATTGATGAGAAATGAACTTGTATCCATTCCATAATCTTTGGAAAAGTTTCTTCCGGCAACTATTTTTATTCCATAAGTTGGAATAAAATCTTCATCTGCTACTACATATTTTATGTCTGCTTTCGAAGGAGCTAAAGAGTCCCCACGATTGAGTTGAGAGCCGTTTGAATCCAACAAACGGCCGGACGGGATTCTTGACGACAGTGCAACTTCTTTTATGTTTGAATTGGATAACAATTCTTCTTTGAACGACCGGTAAGAATGATCAAGGCCCGAATTATATCTTAATGTTACCACATGATCTTTATCAAATCCAAGCGATTTATTTTGAATATAGTTCAATTGCTGGAATACAATAACGGTTGCAATAATGAGAACGATGGAAATTGAAAATTGAAACACCACCAATGCTTTTCTAAAAGAAATATTACCTCCGCCTTTTTTAATAATTCCCTTTAAAACCTTTACCGGTTCAAAAGAAGAAAGATACAATGCAGGATAAATTCCTGATAAAAGTCCCACGATAAAAGGTACCAGTAAAATTACAATCAACACATTCCAATGTAATAAGCTCTTTGTGGATAAATGCTGCCCGGAAAGTTGATTAAGCCATGGCAATGCGACAACGGTAAGTACAAAAGCAATTATCGCAGCCAGCCATGCAATGAAAACAGATTCAGATAAAAACTGTGTGATCAGTTCTCCTTTGCCTGCACCGGCAGTTTTGCGTACGCCAATTTCTTTCGCTCTAAGCACCGAACGCGCAGATGAAAGATTCATATAATTGATGCAGGCGATCAGCAAAATAAATAAAGCAATTGCTGCAAAAATATAAACGCGTTTGATGTCGCCATTGATTTCTATTTCTGCATCTGTATGAGAATACAAATGGATGTCAGTGAGCTTGCGAAGAGATAAAATGGAATAATCGGAGGCTTCAAATTTTCCATCTGCAGGAATATGCCTGTTTTGAAATGCCGGCAACTGTGATTCAAAACTTTTTACATTAAAATGATCCGGAACGAGGAGGTACGTATAAAAAGCATTATTGCCCCAGTTGGTCCTTAAATTTTCAGCACCATATACTGCTGTATCTTTCAGGGTATTGAACGAAACGAGTATTTCCGGATGCCAGTGTGAATTTGGCGGAAGTGCTTTATAGACGCCGGTCACCTTGCAATCATACTGGTTGCTCAGCCGAATCACTTTATTGAGCGGATCTTCATTTCCGAAATATTTTTTTGCGATATTCTGATCCAGCATGACAGAGAAAGGTTCAGCCAAAGCGTTTGCGGGATTTCCTTCCGTTACTTTAAAATCAAAGACATTAAATACGTTTTGCTCCGCAAAAAATAATCCCTTTTCATTAAAAATGTTTTCACCATATTTTACGGGTATAGAACTAATCGGAAGGAGCCGTGTTACTTCTTTAACGCTTTTAAAATCATTCTGAAGCAAGGGACCAAAAGGCGGGGCAACAGAGCTAAGTTGTACAGAAAGCGCACCTGTTTCCGGATTTAAAAAAGTGCGTTCAATCCTGTAGATATTTTTTGCATTTTTATTGTACCGGTCATAACTTAACTCATTGAGGATATAAGTAGTGATGAGAAGGCAACAAGCCAAACCGACGGTTAATCCAAATAAATTGATGAAAGAAATAAACTTGTATTTCAGCAGGTTGCGAAAGGCGATTTTGAAATAATTTTTTATCATTGTTTTAGTTTTTAGGGCCTCTCCCCAACCCCTCTCTGAGTGAGAGGGACACTTGGCCTCTCCCCAACCCCTCTCCGAAGGAGGGACGCGCTCGTGGATTCCCCAGCGACTTCCATTTCCCCCTCCTTCGGAGGGGTTAGGGGAGGCTTATTCACTTCTTAAACTGTTTACAGGGTTGGCTATCGCTGCTTTGATTGCCTGGAAGCTCACGGTTAATAATGCAATCAAAATTGCTATTACGCCCGCTAAAACAAAAACCTGCCAGCCGATTTCTATCCGGTAATTATAATTCTGCAACCATTTGTTCATCAGCAGCCAACCTATTGGCGTTGCAATTACTATTGAAACAATAACCAGTAAAACAAATTCCTTTGACAGCATTTGCACGATCGTGCGAACATTTGCTCCTAACACTTTCCGAATGCCGATTTCTTTCGACCTGTTCTCTGCCATATATGCTGCCAAACCAAATAATCCGAGGCATGAAATAAAAATAGTCAGGCCGGCAAACAATGCAGCCAGAGTTTGCGTTTGTTTTTCATCACTGAATTTTTGCTGATATTCTTCATCAACAAAATGATACGTAAACGGATAGGCCGGGTTATATTTTTTAAACACCTGTTCTGCAGTATGCAGATTGTCGGCCATGCTGTTCTTACTATTGAAACGCAGTATGGTAGTATAGGTCCACCAATTTGTGGCAACTACTATCATTGGCATTACAGGATTATACGGAGAGCCGATAATGAAGTTCTTGAAGACGCCAACGATGGTATATTTTTTTCCCGCTTCATTTATGTATTTTCCAACAGGATCTTTTATTCCCATTGCTTTTACAGCTGCTTCATTAAGAAGAGCCGCTGTACTGTCGGATGGGTAAGCATTCATATTAATATCCCGTCCATCCAATAATTTTAAATCCAGTGTTTTTGCAAAATCACCATCAGTGCCTACTTTAGAAAAAGTAATATTACCATCATCAGGTTTTGAGCCTTCCCAGGACAATCCTTGCCGGGTAGCACCGTCAACCGTTACTCCCAAACTGTTTTTACACATGGCAGTGATCACACTTTTATTGATCAATTCATTTTTTATAAGATCAAAATTTTTCCTGATGTCGCCTTCAAGAGGCACTTCTACAAGATTGTTGATATTATAACCTGTGTTACGGTTCTCTACAAATTTTATTTGGTGATAAACAATGATGGTAGAGATGATCAAAATGATGGCTATGGAAAATTGAGTAACTACTAATATTTTACGTGGACTGAAGGGATTTTTGATTGATTTTACAACTCCTTTTAAAACCTTTACCGGTTTGAATGCAGCTAAATAAAAAGCAGGATAGCTGCCTGCAAGCAAGCCTGTCAATAAAATAAAACCGAATAAACCCAGCCACAAAAACGGATTTCTATAATTGAGTGATAAAGATTTATTTATTAACTCGTTAAACGATGGCAAGGATAATTCTACAAGCACCAAAGCAACTACTCCGGCAACAAATGCCATAACAATTGACTCGCATAAAAACTGCAAGATCAGCTTTGATTTTCCTGCGCCAATCACTTTTCTTACACCTACTTCTTTTGCTCTTTTTTGGCTTTGAGCCGTGCTTAAGTTCATGAAATTAATGCAAGCGATTAGCAGGATGAGTGCCGCAATAATTAATAATAACCGAACAGTATCTATCCGGCCACCTACCGGTTTTCCATTTTCAAATGTTGAATACAAATGCAGTTTGCTTACCGGGTACAAAAACATCCGCGTATCTTTCTCTCCTGTATATTTTTCTAATTCCTTCTTTATTTTATTGTTGAAATCATTCACTGAAGTATTTGGCTCGAGTTGTACATACGTATTATAGGTATAGTTGTCCCATGTATTGCCATAAGTGTTTTCATTCGCCGATAATGATACGAGATAATTGAAATCGAATTGAGTGTTATCCGGTAAATTTTTTAAAACGCCCGTAACTTTATAACTGTCTTTGTTATCAACGGTAATTATTTTATTTATCGGGTCTTTAGTGCCGAATAATTTGCTGGCCAGATCTTCTGTTATCACAATGCTGTTGGTGCCCTCCAGCGCATTGCTTGCATTTCCCTTCAATAGAGGGAAAGAGAATATGCTTAAAAAAGATTTGTCTACATCGTTGCCTTTTGCTTTAATGCTTTTATCGCCGTAATTAAAAAGCCTTTCAATAGTCCAGTAAATGCGCGATGTGCTTTTTACTTCCGGGAAGTCCTGCTTCAAAGTTTTTCCCATCGGGCCGGTGGTAATATCACCTGTATAAATATTGCCATTGTTGTTTTGCCGCAGGTATAATTTATACAATGAACTTTCATTCGCATAAAACCTATCATAGCTCAATTCATTTTGCACCCAAATAAAAATCAGCAATGCTGCCGCCATGCCGATAGCCAAACCGGTAATATTGATAACAGAAAAAACTTTGTTGCGTAATAAATTTCGCCATGCGATTTTGAAATAATTTTTAAACATGGAATCCCTGTATTTTGAGCGTATGCTATTTCAGGACACAAAATTAAGCCACATCTTTTTCAATTGATTTTCAAATACTTAAAATTTATAATAAAATAAAACTGTCCGCTTTTGATACAGCTAGTGTTTCGTTTTGATACAGAAGTTTAATTAGCCGGGGCGCTAATTGTTCATCTGCTGATGATGGTAATGAATGTGATATGCTGAGAATTTGAAAATGTGAGAGTGAGAAAATCAAGTGAAAAAGTAACCATTTAGGAATAAATAACCCTTGCTTGCTGTTAGCAAGCTGTTTTCTTTTAATCTATAATGTTTTTAAAAGCGATTTACTTCAGTGTCTCGTCCTAAAATAGCTATACAGGTGGTATCGTACGGGTTTTACTGTACAGTTTTTAGGGTTGGTTAATAATTAATTTCACACAAAATAAAACATTAAATCAAATTTTATTGTACAAGTTTTTCGTGTTGATTGAAAGCAG
>Ga0157371_10000266_pt1 | contig 71146 bp, 63 predicted proteins | sample C45metaG_FD_113462 | JGI IMG/M metagenome (GOLD analysis project Ga0157371, IMG submission 113462) | Corn rhizosphere microbial communities from Kellogg Biological Station, Michigan, USA - C4-5 metaG | ecosystem: Host-associated > Plants > Roots > Rhizosphere > Soil | place: USA: Michigan...
GTTCCGCTTGGCATCGGCTTTAAATATAATATTGCAGGCAGGCTAACTTTAGGGGCCAACCTGGGCTATCGCACCACATTTACGGATTACCTGGACGACGTAAGCGGCGTTTATCCCGATAAAAGCGAACTGCCTAATGCAACCTCGATAGCATTGTCTGATCGATCGGCTACACATGTAGGCGTGCCCGGCACCCAACGCGGCGACCTGCGTCCGCATGATACTTATTTTTTCACAGGAGTTTCCATCTCATATACCTTTATTACGCAAAGGTGCTTTTATGAGCGATAGGGATAGTATCGCCTTCGAATAAAAACACTATAAATTGTTAAGGTTTTGTCTGTCAATATTAAGGCAAAAAACAAGCCTGCTTTGTTCAAACTTTCTTTTTCAACTGCATACTAAAAAAGTACAAAGTAAGTTTTACCTTTGTCACCTGAAAAATTGGGTATTATAGGAAGTTATTGAGCTTTTTATTTGCCAATAAAGGAAATGAGTTATAAGGAAAATATTGATTTGTCGAGGTTACCTGAGCACGTAGCTATCATTATGGATGGTAATGGCAGATGGGCTAAAGACAAAGGCAAATTAAGAATATTCGGCCATCACAATGGCGTACTTTCTGTAAGAGATGTAGTTGAAGGTGGCGTCGATTTGGGTGTCAAATATTTAACGCTTTACACTTTTTCTTCAGAGAACTGGAACCGACCTAAACTGGAAGTAATGGCCATCATGGAGCTGATGGTTAGCACCATTCATAAAGAGATTAAAAACTTTATGGAGAAAAACGTGCGCCTTAACGCCATCGGCGATCTGAACATGCTACCTCAAAAATGCCATGATGAACTAAAAAATGCTATCGAAACTACCTCGGGTAATACTGGTTTGGTTTTGACGCTTGCATTGAGCTATAGTTCGCGTCGCGAAATTGTACACGCTGCAAAAAGCATCGCGCAGCAAGTAAAATCAGGGCAAATTAATATTGAGGATATAAACGAAGACCTTTTTGGACAAAATCTTTATACCGGTGATATGCCTGATCCGGAGTTGTTAATCAGAACCAGTGGCGAGTATCGCATAAGTAATTACTTACTTTGGCAAATTGCCTACGCCGAGCTTTATTTTACAAAGAAATTGTGGCCCGATTTCAGGAAAGAAGATTTGTTTGAAGCCATACTGGATTATCAGAAACGCGAACGCCGCTTTGGTAAGACAAGTGAGCAAGTCAACTAATTTTTTTCTTTTAACAAAATTTAACAACTGTATAAACTATTTTTAGCGCACTAAAATATACGAATGAATAAATTTCTTTTTGCAATTCTTTTCTCTGTTATAAGTACCGCTGTAATTGCACAGGTCAGGCCTCAACAGTCGGCTTTCCGCATGTCAACGTCTGATACATTGAACTACCTAAACCCAAAGGAATATATTATTGGTGGAATAAATATTACCGGTACTGTACACCTGGATAAAGACGTGCTTGGACAGATCGCAAAAATTAATAAAGGCGATAAAATATTACTACCCGGCGAAGCATCGGCAACGGTTATTAAAAACCTGTACAAAGAGAATTTATTTGACGACGTACAATTATATGTTACAAAGCTAAGCTACGATACTGTTTATCTGGAGATTGCTGTAAAAGAACTGCCACGTTTATCAAGATTGCGTTTATTGGGCATACACAAAGGCGAAGCCGACGACATTAACAAAAAACTTGACGATAAAGGTAAGGTTGTTAATACCAATTTACTAAAACATACTACTGATGTTATTAAACGTTTCTTTAACGAAAAAGGCTTTTTAAATACTACAGTAGATATCAAACAAAGACCCGACCCGGGAGACTCGAACAGCTTAATACTGGATGTGACCATTGATAAAGGTAAAAAGGTGATGATCAACTCGGTTACTTTTGAAGGCAATAAGGCTTTTTCTAATAAAAAGCTGGCCAGATACTTATCAAAAACCCGTTCGCGTAAATGGTATAACCTGTTTGGTTCAAGGAAGTTTAAAGACGATAAGTATACAGAGGATAAACAAAACCTGGTTGAGAAAATGCAGGCCGAAGGTTATCGCGATGCTGCTTTGATCAGTGATACTGTAATCAAGCATGATTCTCAGACTGTCGATGTAAAATTGAAAGTTTACGAGGGCCCTAAATATTATTTCGGTAAAATTAAGTGGTCCGGCAACGCTAAATTCACTGATGCGCAGCTTAATATGGTGTTACGCCTGAAAAAAGGTGACGTATTTAGTGAAGAGCTTCTGAGCAAACGCTTGAGCGGCGGCGGTCCCCAGGGCGACGACGTGGCTTCGTTATACCTGAATGACGGTTACTTGACTTACAGTTCTGATCCGGTGCAAACCAGCATTGCGCATGATACCGTCGATCTGGATATCCGCATTTATGAAGGCCCGCAATACACTATTAACCGTGTTACTGTTAAAGGCAATGATGTTACTAACGATAAGGTAGTAATACGCGAACTGCAAACCTTGCCGGGGCAGAAATTTAATAAAGCAGCATTAATTGAGAGTACCCGTATCATTGGTCAGTTGGGTAACTTTGATGATACCAAGACTGAACCACGGCCGGTTAACTATAACCCGCAGGATGGTACGGTTGACCTTGTATACAATGTTGTTGAAAAACCGTCAGATCAGGTTGAGTTATCAGGTGGTTTCGGCGGCGGGCAGTTTGTGGGTACGTTGGGTTTAACCTTCAACAACTTTGCAATCAGAAACCTTTTCCACCTTAAGGATTATAAACCATTGCCTAAAGGTGACGGCGAGAAACTGAGCCTAAGAGGTCAGTCAAGCGGGCGTACTTATCAAAACTTTTCGTTTACGTTCTCTGAGCCGTGGCTGGGGGGTAAAAGACCTATCTTTTTCTCATTCACAGCTTACACACAAGGTAGTTCAACAGGTCAGTACTACGCTAAAACCGACCCTAACTATAACAATCTGCGTATCAATGGTATAGGTGTTACTTTGGGTAAACGTTTAAAATGGCCTGATAACCGTTTCCAGATAAACTACTCGTTAAACTTTGACCACTATAACCTGGATAACTATCCTGGCTACTTGTTCTCAAATGGTACATCATACAATATTAAATTAACGCAAGAGCTTTCACGTAATTCGTTAGAAGGTTCGCCGATATTCCCTACAGGTGGTTCAAACTTACGTTTCACCTTACAGGGAACGCCGCCATACTCGTTATTTAATAACCTCAACTATAAATTGCCGCCAACTCAAGAGCAGTTATACCACTTTGTGGAGTACTACAAAGTTAAGTTTGATGCACAATGGTTCATTCACTTAGCAGGTAAGTTTACCTTAATGACTCAAACCCGTTTTGGCTGGTTAGGTGAGTATAACTCAGTTGTGCCGGGTTCACCATTTGAGCGCTTTAAGTTAGGTGGCGACGGTATGCAGAGTTACCAGTTCTTACAGGGTAGTGACATCATTGGTTTGCGCGGTTATGAAAACTTCTCGGTAGTGCCGGTTGGTTCAAATTACAACGCGAACAACAACCCGGGTGCTGCTATCTACGATAAATTAACCTTCGAACTCCGCCATCCGGTTATTACCAGCTCGTCGGCTACTATATTTGCATTGGCCTTTGCCGAAGGTGGTAACGTGTGGGATCATTTCTCGCAATTTAACCCTTACAACGTCAGAAGATCATTAGGTGTTGGTGCTAGAATATATTTACCTATTTTTGGTCTGCTTGGCTTGGATTACGGTTATGGTTTCGACCCTATCCCGGGTATACCTTCTGCTAACAAAGGGCAGTTTAGTTTCTCGATATCGCAAAGCTTAAGCGGTGGTTTTAACTAAGAAAAAAAATTAAATGAAGAAGGTAATTTTAGTACTGGCTTTTACGTTTCTAAGTTTCACAGCAGCATTGGCACAGCGTTTTGCCTATGTTGACTCTGACTACATCTTGAAACATATGCCTGATTATGTATCGGCACAGAAACAATTGGGTGCATTGTCAGACCAATGGCAAAAAGAGGTTGATGGCCGCTTTCAGGAAATTGACCGCTTATACAAAGCCTATCAGGCCGACCAGGTTTTAATGACGCCTGAGATGAAAAAACGCCGTGAAGATGAGGTAGTTGCAAGAGAGAAAGCTGCTAAAGATTTTCAGCGACAAAAGTTTGGTCCTGGTGGTGAGCTGGAAACCAAAAGCAGTTCAATAATGAAACCGATTCAGGATAGGGTAGCTAAAGCGGTGCAAGCCGTTGCCGAGGCCGAAAACCTGGATATGATATTTGATAAAAACAGCGAGGTGATAATGTTATATGCAAATCCTCGTTATGATAAAAGTGCGGAAGTAATAACTCGTTTAGGACTGAAGCCCGGTGTATTTGCTAAATAAAATTTTTATATATATAATCGCGAATAAATTAAAAACACACAGAACAAAGACAATGAAAAAATTATTTAAAGTTGCTTTAGTCGTAGTTTGTATGGTATCGATGAGCAGCTTTGCCAATGCGCAAAAAATCGGCTATATCAACACTAACGATTTGATCCCGAACATGCCGGAGTACAAAACTGTAACTGCTCAGGTAGACGCTTATAAAAAGACCTTTGTTGACGTTTTGCAAAACTTAAGCACTGAGCTTCAGACTAAAGGTGCTGATTTTCAGGCTCATCAAGCTACAATGACTGATGCTCAGAAATCAGCTAAACAAGCCGAGTTGAATGATCTTAATCAGCGTGCTGGTAATTACCAAAATGATGCTCAGCAAAAAGTTGCTCAAAAAGGCGAAGAATTGATGAAACCATTACTTGACAAAGCAAAAAATGCAATTACTCAGGTAGCTAAAGAAAAAGGTTATACTTACGTAGTTGATTCATCAACCACTACTTTTATTGTTGCTCCACCAACTGATGATTTGTTAGCTGCTGTTAAAGCTAAATTAGGTATTACTACCACTGCTGCTCCGGCTGCAGGTAAATAATTTACGGCATACATTTGCAAAAGCGCCTCCAATTAAGGGGCGCTTTTTTTATTTTTGATCATTAACAAACACATCATGGCCAGCAAACAACCTATAGGTATTTTTGATTCAGGGATAGGCGGATTAACCGTTTTTCGCTCCATAGCAGCACAATTGCCTGACTATGACTATATCTATCTGGGCGATAACAGTCGTGCGCCTTATGGTAACCGTTCATTCAATACCATACACCAATATACCTGGGAGTGCGTGCAATGGCTGTTTCAGCAAGGCTGCCCGTTGATTATACTGGCTTGTAATACCGCTTCAGCAAAAGCTTTGCGTACTATCCAGCAAAAAGATATGAAGAGCCTTGACCCTTCAAAGCGTGTACTGGGTGTTATCCGCCCAACGGCAGAGGTGATAGGCGAATACTCGAACACTAAAGAAATTGGGGTATTGGGTACCGTAGGTACGGTGAAATCAGAATCATATCTCATCGAAATAAAGAAATTTTTTCCTGACCTGAAAGTTTATCAGCAGGCTTGCCCTTTATGGGTACCTCTGGTTGAGAGCGGCGAATACGAAAAGCCCGGTTCAGACTATTTTATACAGGAATACCTGGATGAGCTAATGAGGCAATCAACCCACATCGATACTATATTATTGGCTTGCACACATTACCCTTTATTGCAGGATAAAATCGAAGAACATTTACCCAAGGGTATTAAAGTAATAGCGCAAGGCGATATTGTAGCTAAAAGCCTGGTGGACTACCTCAAGCGTCATCCTGAGCTTGAGCAGAAGCTCACCAAAACCGGCACGCGTGAGTTTTACACCACTACAGACGATACAGCCGAGTTTGATCATCATGCGTCGCGTTTCTTTTCGGCGCCTGTCAAGTCGACATTTGTATCGGTTACAGAGTTTAGCTGTAAATAAGGCTTAATGTAATCTGCATTTCCTTTTTTAATAAAATACTACCAAACAGGTTAAACTAATGTAATCTAATCAATTCAATCACCCCAAAATTTACTAAGTTTGCATTAAAGAAATCGGTTGGACTTTTTTATAACATATTTCCTGATTGCAATAGGCTTATTTGTTTTTGTAGCCGTATTCACTCTGTTTGGCGTTTATGCAGAGCGCAAGCTTTCTGCTTTCATTCAGGACAGGCTGGGCCCAACAGAGGTGGGAAAATATGGCTTGCTCCAAACCGTAGCCGACATTCTGAAGCTTATTCAAAAAGAAATTATTGTTCCGGCAGCTGCCGATAAGGTGCTGTTCCTGATGGCTCCGCTCATCATATTTGTGGCGGTATATCTTGGTTTCGCGGCTTTGCCCTGGGCACCGGGCTTGATACCGGCAAAGATCAATATCGGTCTCTATTATATCCTGGCTATTATCTCCATCGAAACATTAGGTATCCTGATGGCCGGTTGGGGATCAAATAATAAATATTCTATACTTGGCGCTATGCGCTCGGCCGCGCAGATCATCTCTTATGAGATACCTGCAGGCTTTGCACTCATAGCTGTTGTGATGATAGCGCAGAGCCTGGATCTGCAGACTATCGCTTTACAGCAAGGTGTCTTATCGCACGAAAAAACAAAATTCCTGGGCTTATGGGATGTATCAGCAGCAGGCGGACTCTTGTCATGGAATATTTTCAGGGCGCCACATCTTATCGTTGCTTTTGTGATTTATTTCATTGCTTCACTGGCCGAAAGTAATCGTGCACCATTTGATATCCCCGAGGCCGAGTCGGAATTAGTAGCGGGTTTTCATACCGAGTTTACCGCGTTGCAATTTGCGCTGGTATTTCTGGCCGAATACGCAATGATGTTTTTGGTGTCGATGGTTGGGGTGATTTTATTCCTGGGCGCCTGGAACACACCACTGCCAAATATAGGTACGGTGCGGTTGGCCGATTGGACAACCGGTACAGGTTTTGGTATTTTTTGGATTGTAGCGAAAACATTCGGCTTAATTGCCGTACAAATGTGGATACGCTGGACGCTGCCCCGTTTAAGGGTAGACCAGCTAATGAATTTATGTTGGAAGGTACTTACTCCACTAGCTTTTATATGCATGCTCATATCAGGCGTATGGCGTTTGTGGGTGATGTAGAGTTAGGGATTGGAGATTAGTTAAATCGGTGAAATCAAAAAGCATCGGTGAAATCAAAAAAATAAAATCAGTGAAATCAAACAAACTAAACGGATTTACTACTGCGCTAAAGGGGCTTTCGCTTACTTTAAAGCATGTGTTTTCGGGTAACTCGAAAAGACACGTGGTGCCGGTTAGCGACAGCAACTATTTTAAACAATTAGACACCACCACTAATACTATCCAGTATCCGCATCAAAAATTGCCGGTGCCTGAAGTGGGTCGTTACCAGTTGGATGTCATGATGGACGATTGTGTGGTGTGCGATCTTTGCGCTAAAATTTGTCCGGTTGATTGTATTACCATCGATTCCATCAAAGCTACTGAGCCCATCGGCCAGACGTCTGACGGTACCACCAAGCGTATCTACGCTGCTAAGTTTGATATTGATATGGCCAAGTGCATGTACTGCGGCCTGTGTACTATTGTTTGCCCAACCGAGTGCATTATCATGACCAATCAATATGATCGTACAGTTTTTGAGCTGAAAGATCTGAACTATGAGTTTTCAGACATGTCGCCCGAAACAGCTGCCGAGAAACGCCGGCTGCTGGAAAATCAGCTGGCCGAACGCCAGGCGGCCAAGCTTGCGGCCCTGAATAAAAAGGAGGGCGACGCATGAGCTTAGTGCAGGTGATGTTTTATATATTGGCTGCGGTAGTTATCGGATCGGCATTGTTTGTGGCGGGTAGTAAAAACCTGGTACGGTCGATATTTATGTTTTTTATCACGCTGTTTGGCTTAGCCGGTTTATACGTTTTATGTATGGCCGACTTTGTGGCCGTTACCCAGATAGTAATTTATGTCGGCGGCGTATTGGTGCTGATATTGTTTGCCTTTATGCTGTCAAGCAAAGACAATCTGGAGCTATTGCAACGGCAGGAAAATAAGTTCATCACCCTGGGTAAAGTGCCGGCCTTACTTTTAGCTGCTTTATTTTTTGTGGTGATGATAAACGTATTCTTTAAGGTTGATGCTGATCATTTGCCATGGATACAAGCAGCTCAGCGTGTTTTGCCACAAACGCTGGTTAATGACTCAACGGTTGAGAACATTGGTATAAACCTGATGACGCGATATTTATTACCATTTGAGGCGATATCAATATTACTGATGATGGCCCTGGTAGGAGCGGCCCATTTGGCCAGAAAGGAGCGCACTATTATATGATCACGATAACCGACTTTTTAGTAGTAAGCGCGGCACTGTTTTGCATTGGCTTGTTCATGATTGTCACCAAACGCAATGCTATCCAAATTTTAATAGGTATTGAGTTAATGCTGAATGCCGCTATTTTGAACCTGGTAGCCTTTGGTAAATACGACAAGATAAATAACAGCGGCGATATTTTCGCTCTGTTTGCTATTGTGCTGGCCGCCGCTACAACTGCAGTAGCGCTGGCTATTATATTAAATGTTTATAAGAAATATAGAACTATTGATCCGGATAAGGTCAGCAATTTGAAGGACTAACCGGCACTAATTAATTTGAGAACACCATTACCATACCACGATCTGTCGACTATTTACTTTGCCATAGCAACGGTACTGTTACCGCTGTTTGCCTGTCTGGTAAATTGCTGCCTGCCGGGTAAGCGTAATAAGGCTTCGGGCGTTATTTCTACTGTGGCTGTTTTGCTGGCGGCTGTATTATCCATCATTGTATTTAACAGAACCTGGAATGTGCATCAAATTCACATTCAGCAGTTGTGGTTCACTATCGGTGGTACACCATTGTATGCGGGGATATTGCTCAACAACCTTTCAGCCGTTTTGTTGATGCTGGTTTGTTTGATAGCCCTGCCTGTACATATCTACTCGACCGCCTACATGAAGCATGATGAGAATTATGATCGTTACTTCATTTACCTGAGTTTGTTTTGCTTTAGCATGCTGGCGCTGGTAGTGGCTGATAGCATGGTGCTGCTATATGGTTTCTGGGAATTAGTAGGTTTTTCATCTTACCTGCTCATCGGTTTCTGGTTTACCCGCGAAAAAGCAGTTCAGGCTAACAAAAAAGCATTCTTAATGAATAGGATTGGCGATATCGGCTTACTAACCGCTATCATGACCATGTTTGCGCAGTATCATACCTTTGATATTGTCCAGCTTTTTGGTTCGGATGGTTTAATCAGTCAATCGACCATTCAAAATGGTGTTTGGGTTGGCCCGACAGGCAGTTTACCGGCTATATGGCAGTACGTTGCATTTGTGGGCATACTGTTAGGCGTTTCGGCTAAATCGGCACAGTTCCCGCTACATACCTGGCTGCCCGACGCTATGGAAGGCCCAACATCCGTATCGGCGCTCATTCACGCTGCTACCATGGTTGCGGCCGGCGTGTTTTTGTTGGGACGTGTTTACCCGATGTTCACCACCGCTGAGTTGGACACTTTAGCCATCATAGGTTGCTTTACTGCTTTCATGGCTGCAACCATCGCCCTAACACAAAACGATTTAAAACGTATCCTGGCTTATTCCACCATATCGCAGTTAGGTTTTATGGTGATGGCCATGGGCATCGGCGCTTATGCTTCGTCGTTATTCCATTTGGTTACGCATGCATTCTTTAAATGCGCACTATTCCTGGTGGCGGGTGTGGTGATCCACGAGATGCAGCACATCAAACAAGACAATGATTTAGACATCGACCCACAAAATATCATATATATGGGTGGTCTGCGTAAAAAGCTGCCACTTACGTTCCTGGTGGCTGTAGTCGCCGGTTTGGCGCTCATTGGTTTGCCGTTTACTTCAGGCTTTTTATCGAAAGATGGTATTTTGGTGCAGGCTGTTGATTGGTCGGATAGTAAATCGTCGCTATTCAGACTTATCCCGATTGGAGCAATCATTACCACCTGGTTAACCGGTTTTTATGTAGCCAGACTGATTGCCAGAGTATTTTTTGGTCATTTTAGATTAGAAAGCTTCCACCCGCATATTAAATATCACATTGGCGATGGCGGTTGGCAATACCGTGTGCCACTGATATTTTTAGGTGTGGCCTCATTGTTCCCGCTGTTCTCTTTAAATCCGTTTATTTATGAGCGAGCCTGGATCTTTACCGGTTTTGGCTCGATCCATCTGGAGCGCGTAAATATCTATCATACCATCATCCCCGTTGGGGTGAATATTTTGAGTTTGTTTTTGATTTATTGGTCGTGGTCGGTGTATACCGGTCGTAAATTGATGATCTTTAAACAAACCGGCTTTTTCTTCCATTTGTCGTATCATGAATGGTACATCGATAAGTTTTACAACCGGGTTATAGTGAATGTAATACTTGCTACCAGCAAAGCATTATCATGGATAGACAGGGTAGTGATTGACGGTTTTATTGACGGATTATCAAACTTCGCTGTCGGTCTTGCAAAAGTTGCAGCCTGGTTTGACTATAATATAATTGACGGAATATCGCGCATGCTTTCTGCCTTTGTGCAGATAACCGGTAATTTTATCCGCAGGTTTCAGGGGGGCAAGGTGCAGTATTATTTATTTAGCATGCTGGCCGTGGTGTTGGCGCTTATTATATATTTGACTATTTGATACATTGATCATAAAATGAACCAATTAACGCTACTCATATTTATACCGCTATTGTTTGGCCTTGTGATAGCCTTGCTACCGTCGACCATGCGCAATAGCTTTAAATATATTACCCTGGCGGCTACGCTGGTGCAGTTGGGTTTGAGTATTTGCCTGTACCTGAACTTTAAAACCGGCGCTGGTTTTGCCGGAGTAGCTAACGAGAGCCAGTTTCAGTTTGTGCAGAAACTGCCCTGGATAAACCTAAACCTGGGCAGCATGGGCCACATGCAGATGGATTATTTTGTTGGGGTAGACGGCATATCGATCATGTTATTGATGATGTCGTCGTTGGTAATGGTGATAGCGGCCCTGGCGTCATGGGAGATCAAAAGCAATCTGAAAGGTTTCTTCATTCTGTTCCTGATTCTGGATATGGCGGTGATGGGCGTATTTTGCGCGTTGGATTTCTTCCTGTTCTACATTTTTTATGAGTTGATGTTGCTGCCGCTTTACTTCCTGATTGGTATGTGGGGTGGGGCAAGGCGCGAATATGCGGCCATCAAATTCTTCCTGTATACTTTATTCGGTTCGGTATTTATGTTGCTGGTGATGATTGGCCTGTACTTATCAGTTACTGACCCATCAACCGGGGCGCATACCTTTAATATGGTATCTATGATGAACCCGGCAAATTATGGTGCTAACAGCATTTTCTCGGTTATCAATCACTATACGTTATTGGGTGTATCTGCACGTACTTTAGGTTTTATCGTGCTGTTTGTTGCTTTTGCCATCAAAGTGCCAGTGGTACCGCTGCACACCTGGTTGCCCGATGCACACGTTGAGGCGCCTACACCGGTATCTATCATCCTGGCGGCGATATTGTTAAAGATCGGCGGATATGGTATCATCCGTGTTTGCGTAAGTATATTCCCTGAGGTTGCTACCAGCGGTGCATTCTGGATAGGGCTACTCGGTGTGATATCCATTATATATGGTGCACTAAACGCTCTTGCCCAACGCGACTTGAAAAAAGTAATTGCATATTCATCGGTATCTCAAATGGGTTTTGTATTGTTGGGTATAGCCTCTCAAACTGCCGAAGGTTTAAGCGGCGCTACTTTCCAAATGGTGAGTCACGGTTTCCTGTCGACTATGCTGTTCTTCCTGGTGGGCGTGGTGTACAACCGCGTCCATGATCGCGACATCTATAACTTCCGCGGATTAGGCTCATTGATGCCTAAGTATACCGTTTTTGTTATGATCGCATTTTTTGCCTCGTTAGGTTTACCGGGCTTCTCCGCTTTTATTGCTGAGGCATTCTCATTAGCCGGGGCTTTCAAATCGCCAACGGTTAACGGCTTGCTGCCCTACTGGCTGTCAGTTTTAGGAGCGGCAGGTATCTTGCTTAGCGCCTGCTATTTCCTGTGGACGTTGCAGCGTATGTATTTCGGCTCGGTGTCCCTAAAAGGTGGCGATGTTTGGAAAATAGCTTTAACCGACCTGAACGCCCGCGAGATCATTACCCTGGTGCCTCTGGCCTTAGTAGTATTGGTATTGGGTATGATGCCATCACTGGTGTTTGATAAGGTTAATGATTCGGTATTAGCATTGGTACAACTTTTACATCTAACTAAATAATATGTTGGTACCTGATATAAGCGCACAACTAACCGGCATCTCGGGCGATCTGAAATATATCGGTCCGGAGATTTGGCTATCGCTTTTGTTTTTGGTGGTACTGATTACTGATCTGCTATTCGGCCGTAATTCTGAAAAGCTTTGCCGTATTGTAGCCGCCACAGGTATGTTGTTTGTGTTATTTCAAGACTATAAACTTATCGCGCTGTTGGCCGGCGGTGGTAGATTAATCTTTAGTAGCATGCTGCTTGAAACCGAGCTTTCCGTGGTATTGCGGTTGATCATGGACGCAGGCGCATTTATTCTGCTACTCTATTTTGGCTGGGACGAACAACTCAAATCGCACTCAAAAAAACTATCTGACTTATATTCAATATCCATAGCCGCCATTTTTGGGTTGCATTTAATGGTAATAGCAGCTAACCTGCTGTCCATCTACCTGGCTATTGAAATGGTATCCATCGCATCGTATCTGTTGGTGGCCTATCGCTCAGAAAACGCCTTTACTGCCGAAGCCGGTTTAAAATATGTATTGTTCGGCGCCGCGGCGTCGGCAGTGATGTTGTATGGCATATCTTTGTTATATGGCTTCACGGGGACTTTGGATTTGTTTGATGCTAACTTTATGATTGGCCTTAGCGGCGTAAACAAAACTGCTGCGGCTTTAGCATTAGTGCTAGTGCTGGTAGGAGTGGGCTTCAAACTGTCATTTGTGCCGATGCACTTTTGGGTGCCCGACGTTTACGAAGGTGCATCAACACCCATCACTGCATTCCTCTCAACACTTCCTAAAGTGGCGGGATTTGGTTTGCTGATTAATTTCCTGACACCATTTATCATAACGCCAACCTGGAAAGCCTTTGATTTTGGGTTATGTTTATCTGTCATCGGTATGATTACCATGATAGCCGGAAACTTTGCCGCGGTAATGCAGAAAAATGTAAAGCGACTGCTGGCTTACTCAAGCATCGGCCATACCGGTTTTGCATTAATGGCAGTAGTGACTTTCAACGCAGATGGCATTAAGGCGCTTGATTTTTATCTGTCAGCTTATATCCTGGCAAATATAGGTGCGCTAATGCTGGTATCATACTTTACCGACATCACCCAATCAGAAAACGTGGAAAGTTATAAAGGATTGGGCCTGAAATATCCCGCAGCATCCATTTCTTTCGTAATTATCCTGATTTCATTAACCGGGTTGCCTGTTAGCGCAGGTTTTGCGGGTAAGTTGTTGGTTTTTTCGAGTGTTTATAGCGCTTATTCGGCAAATCACAACGTCTGGTTGCTTATTCTGACTATTACCGGTGCAACAACCACTGTTGTTTCACTATTTTATTATATCAAGATACCTTTGTATCTGTTCTTAAAACGTACCGAGGTTGCTGAATTTACTCCGCGGCCGTCTAATTTATTAACTGCTTCAGTTATTATAGCGGTTGTTTTGCTTTTATTGGGTATTTACCCCGATTGGATAAGCAGTTTTTTGTAAAAACAGCTTAATTAAGTGTGTTTGTATTCTATTTCTATTCTAAATACGCATTAGGTTGCGGTATCTGTATCGGCTTTTATTCTGATTTATCATTTTTGTAATAATTGTAATTGATTTGGTCTTGTTGCTTGATTTTTGCCGATCGAAAATTCAATTTTTATAAAAATTAATTATTTGGCGTTGTTTTTTGAAGAAATTTTAAGTTTTTTTCGATTTTTTATGATTTAAATCATAATTTCAGCCGTTTTTTTAAATTATTGTACTGAATTTTTATGAAGCGCTATTTTCCTTTTTTACTTATCGTAGCTATTCTTGTATTAACTTTCATTTTCCCTTCTGTAGAGTTTAAGAATACCGGAACCAGCCATTTTAACACCGGCGATATTGCCTGGATGTTGATGTCGACCGCGTTGGTTTTAATCATGACGCCCGGTTTGGCATTCTTTTACGGTGGTATGGTTAACAAAAAGAACGTTATCTCAACCATGCTGCAAAGTGTGATCTGTATGGTGATCATTACGGTAATGTGGGGCATCTTCGGTTTTAGTTTAGCCTTCGGCGATAGCTTTCATGGTATAATTGGTAATCCGGCTACTTATTTCATGATGAAAGGTATGTTAAGCGATGCTACCTGGAAATCGGCACCAACTATTCCGTTGCTGTTGTTTGCTATGTATCAGCTAAAATTCGCCATCATTACCCCGGCGCTAATTACCGGTGCATTTGCAGAACGTATTCGCTTCAATTCGTACATTATATTCCTTTGTTTATTCAGCATCTTTATATTCTCGCCGCTGGCGCACGCCACCTGGCACCCTGATGGTTTGTTAGCTAAAATGGGTGTGCTCGACTTTGCAGGTGGTACAGTGGTCCATATGTCGGCAGGCTGGGCTGCTTTGGCATCGGCTTTATATTTAAAGAAACGTAATGAGGTTAGCCACTCACCGGCGCGTATCACTTATGTATTAATAGGTACCGGTTTGTTATGGTTCGGCTGGTTTGGTTTTAATGCCGGCTCTGCTTTTGGTGCAAATCATTTGGCTGTTACCGCATTGGCAACCAGTACCTCAGCTTCTGCTGCTGCTGGTTTAACCTGGATATTTTTTGATATGCTGCGCGGCAAAAAGCCATCGGCAATGGGTACCTGTATCGGTGCGGTAGTTGGCTTGGTAGCTATTACCCCGGCTGCAGGTTTTGTTTCTATTCCGCATTCATTGGCTATCGGTATCATATCGGCAGTGATCAGCAACCTGGTGGTTGAGTGGCGCACAGGTACTTCAATTGATGATACGTTGGACGTTTTCCCTTGCCACGGTGTTGGTGGTATGGTAGGTATGCTGCTTACCGGCGTGTTTGCCAACAAAAATGTTAACCCCGGTAATACAACAGGTAACGGTTTGTTTTTTGGTGAACATCACTTGTTCTTGATCCAATTAGTGGCTTTAGTATTGGTATCGATATTTGCCTTCTTCGGGTCATTACTATTGTTGAAAATTACCGACATGATCTCTCCGCTGCGTGTATCTGCCGAGGATGAGCAGATAGGTCTGGATATCAGCCAGCATGGCGAAAAATTATAATCTCTCAAGAATTTTCTAAAACAATCTATAGACCATAATTAGAAAAGGCGACTTCGGTCGCCTTTTTTGCTTAATATTGGGTTAGTATTATGTTTAAATCTTTTTAATATTTAATGACAATACACCTGCGCGTAGTATCGGTTTAAAAGTTTAAATTTGCGGCTCCATAATCAATCATGAGCGATCAGATTAAACACGAATGCGGTGTGGCATTTATCCGCCTCTTAAAGCCACTGTCTTATTATCAAAAAAAGTATGGCACTGCGCTGTACGGACTCAACAAGCTGTATCTTTTAATGGAAAAACAACATAACCGGGGCCAGGATGGCGCAGGCGTTGCTACCATTAAATTAGATATTGAGCCTGGCAAGCGCTATATCAGCAGGCATCGTTCGATGGCTTCAAATGCAGTTGCTGACATCTTCGAGTATATACAGAAGAAGTTTGCCGACATACAGAAGGAATCGCCCGAAAAAATGGCTGATACCGAATGGCTCAAAGAGCACGTAAGCTTTACCGGCGAAGTGTTATTGGGCCATTTGCGTTATGGTACTCATGGCAAAAACAGCATTGAGAGCTGTCACCCATTCCTGCGTCAAAACAACTGGATGACCCGTAACCTGGTGATTGCAGGTAACTTCAACATGACCAATGTTGACGAACTATTGCAGCAACTGTATGACCTGGGTCAGCATCCCAAAGAAAAAGCTGATACCGTAACCGTATTGGAAAAAATGGGTCACTTTATTGATACTGAAGTGCAAGGCTTGTTTGACCAGTATAAACGCGAAGGCTTGAATGATAACGCCGAGATCAGCAAACTGATAGCGCGCGATATGGATGTGGCCAAGATCCTTCAAAAATCTGCCCGTAACTGGGATGGTGGTTATACCATAGCCGGTATGCTGGGTCATGGCGACGCGTTTATTATGCGCGACCCTGCAGGCATACGCCCTGCGTTTTATTACCGTAATGACGAAATTGTGGTAGCAGCGTCAGAACGTCCTGCTATTCAAACCGCCTTTAATGTTCCGATTGAAGAAATTAAGGAGATACAACCAGGTCACGCCCTTATCATTAAAAAAGATGGTAAAGTGAGCGAGGATATGTTTAGTGAGCCAAAAGAAAAAAAATCATGCTCATTTGAACGTATTTATTTCTCAAGGGGTAGCGATTCATCAATCTACCGTGAGCGTAAACAACTAGGCCGCTTATTATGTCCGCAGATATTAGATGCTGTAAATCATGATATAAAAAATACCGTATTCTCGTATATTCCTAATACTGCCGAAGTTGCTTTTTACGGCATGGTTGAAGGTGTGCATAAATACATCAAACAATATCAGCGCGATCGTTTATTAAATCGCAAAGATAAAATAAGTGAAGAGGAATTAACTGAGGTGCTATGCATGGCGCCACGTGTAGAGAAGATTGCCATCAAAGACGTTAAACTACGCACCTTCATCACCCAGGACGCCGACCGTATAGAAATGGTTGCTCACGTATACGACACCACTTACGGACTGATAAAAAAAGATACCGACACCCTTGTGGTTTTGGACGACTCGATTGTACGCGGCACTACACTTAAGCAAAGTATACTTAAGATATTAGATCGTTTAGGACCTAAAAAGGTGGTGATCGTGTCATCGGCGCCACAGATTCGTTACCCGGATTGCTACGGTATTGACATGTCTCGCATGGGCGAGTTTGTGGCTTTTGAAGCCGCAATAAGCCTGTTGAAAGAGCAGGGCAAAGAAGATGTTATTGCCGATGTTTATAATCTGTGTAAACTGAGCGCCGCATTGCCTAAAGAACAAGTAATTAACCACGTAAAGGCTATTTATGAGCCATTTACTGATCAGGAAATTTCTGACCGCATTGCAAAGATCATCACACCAAAAGATATCAAAGCCGAGGTTAAAGTTATTTACCAGACCCTCGATAACCTGCATAAAGCCTGCCCTGAGCATACCGGCGACTGGTATTTTTCAGGAGATTTTCCAACCCCGGGTGGTAACAAGGTAGTTAACCGCGCCTTTGTAAACTGGATGGAAGGAAAAAATCAGAGAGCTTATATGTAAGCAGCTCAAAGCTGAACAAAAAAGGCGAAAGATTGAATAAATCTTTCGCCTTTTTTGTTAAAAAAATATTAAAGCTTTAGTCTTTTAGCTTTTAGCTTCCTGCTTAAGCTGTTTAAGCTGACGGAGCCGAGAATACGTAGTGCGTTACCAGTTTGTCCACCAATATTAGTGAGGCGATGATGAGCGCTGCACCCGCAACTTCATTTAAGCGATGCACAAATTTCTCAGAAATACGGTCGCGCAGTTTGTTAGCATAAAAGGCTTTAGTGGTGTCTAAGCCAAACTGAACAATCAGGACGGTTAAAAACATAATAGCAATCTTAACTGAGCGATTATGGGTATCATTACGGTAAATGGTACTCGCGGTACCTATAACTGTAATCCAGTGAAATAATAGCGTAGGGTTAAAAATGCACATCAGGAAACCCTTCAGGAAATAGCCGGTGCGCTTTAAGCCGGTGGGCTGTGTATTGTTGTAATTGACTTTAGGTTTTTTGATGATATACCGTATACCCACAGCAAAAAGAATAATGCTGCCCACCACGCCGGCAATAGTTTTAGTGTGACTGGTGACCTCGAAAAATTGCGATCCAAATAATATCGAGCCTACAAAAACAATATCGCTGCATACTACGCCCAGTGCCAGGTATACGCCAGCGTGAAAACCGCGCTCAATACTGGTTTTAATCAATGCGAAAAATACCGGGCCTGTCAAAAACGTGAGCACTAAGCCAATCCCAACCCCCGAAATAACAGCTTCTATCATTAATCTGTAACCTTTGTTCAGTTTAAAGTATGCGAAGATGCAATTTTTATCGCTTATATAAAGAAAGATTAATACGGTATGTTTATTATTTTAAAGTAACAGAATTATAAAAAATAGTTATGTTAGCACTCTAAAACCAATTTTAGTTCAATTGATATAAAATGAAAGAAAACAACACCAAAAGCTACGGCTCGGCCTTGTATACGCTGGTAACCGTATTCTTCTTCTGGGGCTTTTTGGCAGCCTCGAACGGTATATTTATCCCTTTTTGCAAATCGCATTTTCACCTTACCCAATTTGAGTCGCAGTTAATCGACTTTACATTTTATGGCGGATATTTTATCGGTTCATTGATTCTGTACTTTGCTTCGCAGGCCACCAGAGTTGATATCTTAAATAAATTGGGCTATAAGAACGGTATCGTTTGGGGGTTGGTAATCTCTGCTGTAGGCGCATTGTGTATGATCCCCGCAGTGGCTACCGGCTCGTTCATTTTTATTCTGGGTGCTTTGTTTGTAGTAGCTTTAGGCTTCTCTTTACAACAAACAGCTGCCAACCCATTTGTGGTGGCCTTAGGTCCGCCTGAAACTGGTTCAAATCGTTTAAACTTTGCAGGCGCTATCAACAATATAGGTGGCTTGTTGGGCCCTATTGTAGTGAGTTTAGTATTGTTTGGTTCTGCTCAGGGTGCAGCATCAACCAGCGATGTAAAACTTTCATCAATTGATACTTTATATTATATCCTTGCAGGCTTGTTCCTGGCGGTAGCAGTATTCTTCTATTTTGCTAACCTGCCGGTAGTAACCAGCGACGAGAAAATTGAAAACAGCAAAAAACCAACACCACCGCTGATTATCATGTTCGTGGCATTCTGTTTAATTATGGTTGCCGACCAATTAGCTGCGGCTACCGGTATTGCAAAAGCCACCTACATTTATTCTGCTTTAGCTATTATTATCTTAACGCTGATTGGTTCATTATTGTCTGCTCAAAAAAGTAAAGAAGGCTGGGGCGCTATGCAATATCCGCAGTTAATTTTGGGGATGATTGCCATCTTTACCTATGTAGGTACTGAGGTTACCATTCAAAGTAACCTGGGGGCTTTGTTGAAACTGCCTAACTTTGGTGGTTTTACTGAGAGCCAGATGTCGCCATTTATTTCATTGTATTGGGGTAGTTTGATGATTGGCCGTTGGACAGGTGCAATCGGTGCTTTCAACTTCTCAAAAACTACTAAAAATATTTTGACGCTGATTGTTCCATTTGCTGCATTTGCAATTATTCTGGTTGTGAATCATATCAGTGGTTCTGATGTGAGCACGCTGTACAAATATGCCATTAGTATTGTGGTGATGATTGTTGCGTTTTATATCGGTGCTCAAAAACCGGTGCGTACACTGGTGTCATTAGGCGTATTGGGTATCATATTTATGCTGATTGGTTTATTTACTACCGGTACCGTTGCGGTGTTTGCCTTTATTAGCGGTGGCTTATGCTGCTCAATTATGTGGCCGTCTATTTTCTCATTGGCCATTACCGGCTTGGGCAAATACACCGGTCAGGGTTCAGCATTCCTGATCATGATGATTTTAGGCGGATCAATCATCCCGCCGGTACAAGGTTTGATGGCCGATACCATTGGCATCCACCAGTCATACATCGTTCCTGTAATAGGCTTTGCCTACATCGTATTCTTCGCCTGGAAAGTACGTGTTGAGCTGATTAAACAAGGCATCAACATTGACCACGTACAAGTTGAAAAAAGCGGGGGACATTAATTTTTAAAGATTAATTATTGAAGATTAAAGATCGGTGCCTTTTACTAATCTTTAATCTTCAATTTTCAATAACCATGAACAAACCCTCCTTCGATCATATCTTTATGAAACTGGCTACTGACCTTGCTTTGCGCTCGCATTGTGTGAAGGCTCATGTTGGCGCGGTTTTAACGCAGGATACCCGTATTATCTCCATTGGTTATAACGGGCCGCCTGCAGGTACCCATAACTGCGATGAGGAATGGCCGGAAGCCGGTTGCCCGCGCGACTCAAAAGGCAGCTGCTCACTAGCTTTGCATGCCGAGGAGAATGCCATTTTATATGCGGTAAAAAGCGGTGCCAGATTAGAAGGCGCTACCTTGTATACCACCTTATCGCCATGTATTGCCTGTGCCCGACTGATCTTCTCTGCAGGTATCAAAAAGGTTTACTACAATAAATCATACGCAAAATACAAGGGTATCCCAAACGACGAGGGTGTCGACTTCCTGAATAAGTTCGGCGTGCCTACGGTGATGCTGGAAGAGGAAGCTGCAGTTTAAATCAAGAATTTCTTCCGTCTGTAAACGGCTTAACCAAGTCTACTGCCAGTTGTAATTGTTGCTCGGGCGTCAGGTCAGTGTTGTCTAATACTATAGCGTCTTCTGCGCGGGTTAGCGGGCTTTCCTCGCGGGTAGTATCAGCGTAATCCCGATGTGCAAGGTTCTCAAATACTTCCTCAAGGGTAATATTCGGGTTGGTGGGCAAAAGCTCTTTGTAGCGACGTTCTGCGCGAATCTTTGGGTCGGCGGTCATGAACAGTTTGATCTGTGCATGTGGGAATACTACTGTCCCGATATCACGACCATCCATCACCACATTTTTTGATTTGCCCATGCGCTGTTGCTGCCGAACCATTTCTTTGCGCACTTCTTTTATTGCAGCTACTTCGCTCACTTTGTCAGAAACCGGCATCAGGCGAATTTCGGCAGATACTTCTTCTTCGTTTAAAGTGATGTGTGTCTGGTAATCGCGCGAGTGGAAATTTAAATGGATATTTTTCAACGCTTCGATAACCTGGTCGTGGTTTGTCGTATCAATATTATTGCGGATAAAATATAGCGCGACAGCGCGATACATCGCCCCGCTATCAACATAAATAAAATGGAGTTTTTTGGCTAATGCCTTTGCCAAAGTGCTTTTACCGCACGATGAATATCCGTCGATAGCTACTACTATGTTGCTGCTCATAACTTGGGCTAAGTTAATAAAAAGATGCCAGTTAAATTTGAGCAGTATTACTATTACCCAAACTTGATTACCTTTAGCTATGAATTTTTCGAGAGAAGATCTGCAGAAAGAGGTCTCCTATAAAACCTCGCGCAGCGGTGGCAAAGGCGGGCAAAATGTCAACAAGGTTTCCAGCAAGGTAGAGCTATTGTTCTCAATAACTGATTCGGCTTTATTTAATGAGGATGAAAAACAACGCCTTACCGAAAAGCTTTCCAGCCGATTAAATAAAGACGGATATGTGCAGATTGTTTGTGACGAAGAACGTAGTCAATACCTCAATAAAGCTAAAGCCATTGACCGGCTAACTCATACACTTTCACGGGCATTAACAGTTCAAAAGCCCAGAAAAGCTACCAAACCAAGCAAACAAGCCAAAGCAAAGCGACTGGATGAAAAGAAGCAACATTCTACAAAAAAAGAAAGCCGCAAGCGCAATTTCGACTATTAGTCAAATTTGTAGAAAACCGCTACTGTGCCCCATGCTTCTGAAAGTGCCTGGTATTTGGTGTCCTTAGTGTGGAATATCGCAGCAGCATCAATCACCCATCGTTTGGCAGCATAAGTAACACCAATCTGGTTGCTCAATATAAAGCGTTGCGGATCGGCAGTAACCTCTAAGCTGCCCGGCTCATTTTTCTTGCTGAATAAACCGCCTTGAATAGTAGCATCATAGCCTACTATATTGGCCATAGGTCTGTAGTATAGAAAGAATTCATGCTTAACCACAGGCTTCACACTGTTGTCAGTAATAACAGAGCTTTGCGTACTGACTGAGTTGAATAACTGGTTAAACACTCCCAAACGGAACAAAAGACCCACCCCGGCGCCTGTAAAGCCGGTACCCAGGTTTGCATACGAAGCAAAGGATAGATCCAAAGCGGTATCTCTGGCTATAAGCTTGTTGTATTCGCCCGAAAAGTTTAATACAATATTGTTTTTGATCTGATATTGCCAGCCCCCGGGCTCGTAGAAGCCAAAATGATGGTGTACCCAGTTCTGAGCAGTCTCGCCACCTGATGCAGGACCTATTACACCCAGCTGAGCGCCTATTTTAAAATTAGACTCGTTGCTGTACAGATAGTTCATACTGGCGCCTGCGTATAGATATCCTGCAAATGGCCTGTCAATGAAATCTGCTGAAGGTACGTATCCGCTTTGCGGGTTGAATATTTTTTGACCTAAATCGAATCCTAAAACCTTATTCTTTAGTTTGCTATCATTTACGTCCATGGCATGTCTGAAGTAGAAATACAAACCATCGGTATAATAGCGGTCGCTACCCTGGCCCAGATAAGAGTCGTTATCGCTTTGAACGCCAAACTCATTGCGATGATTTTGAGCAAAAATATAAGACGCCGTTAATGCCAACAGCAGGGTTAGGTATATCTTCTTCATTAAAGGATATAATTTAGGATTTTAAAATATAAAGGCCCGTTAATTCAACGGGCCTCAAAATTAGTTTAAAATAGACTTGATATCTTCTTTTACTGTCAGATCTATTGGGTCTTGCACCTTTTCGTTCAGCAAGGCCAGATCAATTACTTCACGCATTTCTGTAACGTAATGAAACTTCAGATCCTTGATATAGCTTTCTTTGATCTCCAGGATATCTTTCTGGTTTGATTTGCAGAGAATGATATCTTTAATATTAGCACGTTTAGCGGCTAATATTTTTTCCTTAATACCACCTACCGGCAACACACGGCCGCGAAGTGTGATCTCGCCGGTCATAGCTAGGTGCGGTTTTACTTTACGCTGGGTGAATGCCGACGTTAAAGCGGTTAACATTGTTACACCTGCCGATGGCCCATCCTTAGGAGTAGCACCAGCCGGTACGTGAACGTGGATATCCCACTGGTCAAATAACCTTCCGTCTATACCAAATTTGGCAGCATTCGCACGTAAATAAGCCAAAGCTATAGCAGCCGACTCCTTCATTACGTCACCCAGGCTGCCTGTTAAAGTTAAACGGCCTTTACCGGGGCTTAAGCTGGCTTCTATAAACAAGATATCGCCACCAACCGATGTCCAGGCCAAACCGGTAACTACGCCGGCTACGTTATTGCCTTCGTACAGGTCTTTATCAAATATAGGCGCACCCAGAATTTTCTCGATGTCGTTTTTGCTTACTGCTGTGTTGTAGGACTCTTCAAGCGCTATGTTTTTAGCAGTACCACGTACTACCGAGCCTATCTTTTTCTCCAGGCCACGAACGCCCGATTCGCGCGTATAATCCTCTATCAGTTTTTCGATGACGTCAGATTTCAGGACAATATCCTTCGGTTTCAAGCCGTGGGCATCGCGCTGTTTTGGTAACAGGTGTTGCTTAGCTATCTCAATCTTTTCTTCAATAGTATAACCATTTACCTCAATGATCTCCATACGGTCCAACAAAGCAGGTTGTATGGTACTCAAAGAGTTTGCTGTCGCGATGAACATAACGTTCGACAGATCAAAATCCATCTCTACATAATGATCATAGAAGTTTGCATTTTGCTCAGGATCAAGCACTTCCAGCAAAGCAGACGAAGGGTCTCCACGGAAATCATTCCCTACCTTATCAATCTCGTCCAATATAAATACAGGATTGGCTGCACCAGCCTTTTTTATCGACTGTATGATGCGGCCCGGCATGGCGCCTATATAGGTTTTACGGTGGCCGCGTATCTCAGCCTCATCACGGATACCACCCAGCGCCATGCGTACATATTTGCGACCCAAAGCTTTGGCGATTGACTTACCCAGCGACGTTTTACCAACCCCGGGAGGGCCCACCAGGCAAAGTATTGGCGCTTTCATATTGTGCTTTAATTTAAGCACTGCCAGATACTCAATTATCCTTTGCTTTACCTTATCTAACCCAAAATGATCCTTATCTAATACTTTCTGGGCACGCTTAAGATCGAAATTATCCTTTGTAAATTCGTTCCACGGCAAATCAACTAACAATTCAAGGTAATTGATCTGTACCGAGTAGTCAGCGGCGGCAGGGTTGGTGCGGGCCAGCTTCTCAATCTCTTTGTCGAAATGCTTTTTAACCTCAACGTCCCATTTCTTTTTAGCGGCACGCTGGCGCAGGCTTTCAACCTCCATATCGGCAGTGTTGCCGCCCAGTTCTTCCTGGATGGTTTTGATCTGCTGATTTAGGAAATAATCGCGCTGCTGTTTATCCAGATCTACACGCACACGGGTTTGTATCTGGTTTTTAAGCTCCAGCAATTGCAGCTCGGTAGTGAGGTGCTGCAATACGGTGTTAGCCATTTCGGCGCGATCGGTAATTTCAAGCAACTTTTGTTTAGCCGCCATGTCGGCATTCATGTTTGACGAAATAAAGTTCATCAAAAACGAGGTGCTCTCAATATTGCGGATAGCTATGCCGGCCTCGCTCGGGATATTGGGCGATAGCTGTATAATGTTCATCGCCATATCCTTGATAGAGGATATCAGGGCTTTGAATTCTTTATCTTCTTTGGCTTTTTTGCGCTCGATAAACGGATCGATGATAGCTTTCAGGTAAGGCTCGGTCTGCACTTCTTCTTTTAGATGAAAACGCTTCTTGCCCTGCAGGATAACCGTGGTATTACCATCAGGCATTTGCAGCATTTTGATAATAAGTGCTACGGTGCCCACTTTATTAAGCTGACTGAAAGCAGGATCTTCAATAGTTACATCTTTTTGCGATACCACACCAATCATGCGGGTGCCTTTATTGGCATCGCGTATTAATTTGATTGATTTATCGCGGCCAACGGTAATCGGAATTACAACACCCGGAAAAAGCACCGTATTGCGCAATGGCAGTATCGGCAAAATCTCAGGCACCTGTTCATTGTTCATTTCCTCCTCATCTTCTGACGACATCAGAGGAAAAAACTCCGAATCTTCATTTATTACCGGCATTGCACTTCTAAAATCAAACGGGTCAAAACTCATCAAATATTTTTTTAAAATAACGTCATGTTGTCAGGCTACAATATAATAGAACTGCTAAACATGGCTTAAATAACGGCTTTTTATTGCCTCGTGTTATGTTTCAAGACCTATGCCAAGTTAAGGCAATATAAACATAACTACCACCACCTACAGGTATCAGGTTGATAATTTGGTGGTTACAAATTTAAACCCTTTTTGCTAATTATTGTTAAAATTGTTGGTAAAGATGAAAAAAAGTCACAATCTTACAGCCGAGATTTTTGATGTAAGCCCCGGCAGCAAAAAATAAAATTGCTATATGCCTATAATAATTTTATTGTTAGGCAGTTAATAGTATACAATTTGTTTAAATTTTTAAACTTTTGATGAGGTTATCAGTCTTAGTTTCCTTCCTGGTTTTTTCGACTGTTGAGCGTGCAGCCGCCCAAAATGCTTATACCCGTTTGGGCCAGCAAGCATATATAAACGGTAACTTTAAAGCTGCCATTGCCCAATTAGAAAAAGGCCGTCTCATTGATTCTACCGATGCCAATGCCTTGTGGATGCTGGGCTACTCATACTACCATAACGAAAACTATACTAAATCAATAGCCGCTTTTACCAAAGAAATATCTATTGATCCTGCCGATGCACATGCATATTATTATAGGGCCAAGGCTCAATGTAAACTGGGTATGGACAGCAAAGTTGCGGCAGATAAAGAGAAGTATCTTTTAGGCAGCATTGTTGATTTAACGAAAGCTATCTCCATAAATCCTGCCGAAGCCAAGATTACCTCATTTTACCAAAACCGGGGAGTGGCTTATAAAGAGTACGCTTTGTTCCGTTTGCAGCAAAACACCAGGTTTTATGACAAAACACGTGCTTCGCAAGCACTGCGGGCTGCAATTGCCGATTTTCAGAAAGTGTTAGATTTAGATAAAGGCCGTGAGGATATTGCTTCGCTGATCGACATATCGAAAGAAAAACTCGCCACCGTGGTAGGTCACCACTAATTTAAGGTTCCTTTTATAAAATAAGTGTTGGTGCCCAGAAAACGCACATGCTGCCGCTTTTTGATGGTATAAAGCGAATCTGGCCTGTAGGTTAAAACTTCGCTGGTTTGGTAAAGAGCGTTTTTGCTGGCGTTGTAGATCATGATCCACTTAATGCTGCGGTCTTTATTTCTGGTGATGACGATCTCGCGGGTTTTCAACTCGGGAGTTTTGGCTGTGTAAACCACTGAGCCATCATTTCCACTTTGCACCGAATAACTATTGCGCCAGGCAGGCTTATTAATGTCCGACTGAATAAATAAGCTCAGCTCTAATCCCCAATCATCAATACGTACCTGCTTGGTTTCTTTAAAGCCATTATGCTCAACAGTTTTTAAGGTAGAGTGATTAAGCTTATGTAGCTTGGCGGTGTCAGCTTTAAAATATCCGGCAACGTCAAAATACATGGGTTTGCTGCCATCTTGAACGTTATCGGGTTTGCAGGAGGAGAGAAAGGCAAAAAGAAGCATCACAACAATCCAGGCCGAACTATGCCGATGAGGCATTTGTATGTGCGATTGTTGGAATGTGTTATGCGCCATTTAAGGTTTTGTTATTAAAAAAATGTCATTTCGACTGAAAGGAGAAATCTTATACGCCTTGCAATAATCGCTTGTATAAGATTTCTCGCTATGCTCGAAATGACAAAAGTGCTTTATATCTATACTAAAACATTACCGCCCATTTCTTTAGGTATCTCAATACCCAAAATGTGCAGAATGGTAGGAGCAACGTCGCCCAATTTACCGTCTTTTACAGCGGTTACATCTTTGTCTATGATGATGCATGGCACCAGGTTAGTGGTGTGCGCTGTATTTGGCGTACCATCGTCATTGATCATATAATCGGCGTTACCATGGTCGGCAAGGATGATGAATGAGTAACCATTAGCTAAGCCGGTTTCAACTACCGATTGTGCGCAACGATCTGCAGTTTCGGCAGCCTTAACTACCGCACTGAACACACCGGTATGGCCCACCATGTCGGTATTGGCAAAGTTAAGTACTATTAAATCAGCCCAGCCGCTTTGCAATTCAGGGATAATCGCGTCGCGGATACCTTCGGCGCTCATTTCAGGCTGCAAATCGTAAGTAGCAACTTTTGGCGATGGCACCATCAGGCGTTTCTCGTTGTTAAACTCTTTTTCACGGCCGCCGGAGAAAAAGAACGTAACGTGCGGATATTTCTCCGTCTCGGCAATACGTATCTGGTTTTTACCGGCATCCTGAATGATCTCGCCCAGGGTTTTGGTCAAATCTTCTTTGGTAAATACCACTTTAACGTCTTTAAAGGTTTCGTCGTAAGTGGTCATGGTTACGTAGTACAGTTTCAGCGGATGCAGGTTGTACTCAGGGAATGCCTTTTGAGTTAATGCGATAGTAATTTCGCGGCCACGGTCGGTACGGAAATTAAAGCAGATCACCACATCGCCTTCTTTAATTACTGCAGTAGGTTTACCTTCGCCATTGGTTTTAACAATTGGCGGCATAAACTCGTCGGTAACGTCTTTCAGGTATGATTCTTTTATGGCTTGTTTTATGCTTTCGGTTGGCTCGCCAATGCCGTTTACCATTACATCATAAGCTTGTTTAACACGCTCCCAGCGGTTATCGCGGTCCATCGCGTAATAACGGCCGATAGCCGAAGCCAATTTAACCGGAGTGTTTTCTATATGATCTTCCAGTTCAGTAATAAAACCTAAGCCAGATTTAGGGTCGGTATCGCGGCCATCCAAAAAGGCATGAACAAAAACATTGCTCAGGCCAGAGGTCACTGCTGCATCGCACAGGCCTTTTAAGTGTTTAATATGCGAGTGCACGCCCCCATCTGATACCAGGCCTATGAAGTGTACATCTTTATTATTTTGCTTTGCGTAGGCGAAAGCGCCTTTTAGCACGTCGTTAGTCACTAGTTCGTTGTCGTCAACCGCTTTGTTGATGCGGCCCAGCTCCTGGTACACCGTACGCCCGGCGCCCAGGTTCATGTGACCAACTTCTGAGTTACCCATCTGTCCGTCAGGTAAACCAACGGCCATGCCTGATGCTTCCAGTTTTGAGTTTGGATATTTCTCTAAAAGCGAGTCAAAAAAAGGAGTCTTAGCAGCTAAAATAGCGTTCGACTCATCGTTGCGGCCGTAACCCCAGCCGTCCAATATAATTAATGCAAGTTTTTTCTTATTTTCCACAACGCAAATATAAAGCTGGTAAGGGATAGATTATAATTTAGTTGGGTTTTGTTACAGCAGGTATTTTGTTATTTATTTTAAGTTTGTACTATTGAAGATGAAATTGTTTCCCCTGATTGTTTGCCTGGCCGTTCTGATTTTTAGCTGTAAAAAAGATAAACCTGCCGACAAATCACAATATACGGTGTGGGTTATTCCTAATTTAATGACTGGTCCTGATACAACTACTCATATTAAATACCGGATTAGCGGAACAGATATTAAAACAATAGATAACCTGAACCGGGAAAGCAGTAATGACTTCGACCTTCCGAAAGGAAAATCAACCACAATTAAAGCATCTATTTATGATGGTCCGAGTCGGGACCTTTTTCTGATTCTTTTTAAAGACGCCGGCGATAGCGTAGTTACCAAAACTATGTCTATTCAACATGGTACTAACGAAGTCAGTACAACATTTACCGTACAATAGTTAACTAGCTTTTTATTCTTTTATGTAGCTTTAAGAAACCAATTAGCTATATCGTGAAAAAAATCTTATCGGGCCTGCTTATACTGTACACCTTATTTTGTCAAGCCCAAAATAAACGTACTGACCAACAGCGCATTGCCTCAATCGGCGATCTCAAAGTATCCGGCGGAACCATAAAAGATTGCAAAGTAGGCTACCGCATGTTTGGCAAACTCAATGCCGATAAAAACAATGCGGTAATATTTCTTACCTGGTTTGGCGGTGTCTCCAGAGATATTGTTAACCCGACAAACTTCAGTGCTATTGATACCACGCGTTATTGTCTGATTATCATTGATGCTTTAGCCGATGGGGTTTCATCATCACCCTCAAACAGCACTACGCAGCACGGTCGTAATTTCCCGGTGTTCAGCGCTGCGGATATGATTGAGAGTCAGCATGTGCTGCTTACTCAAAATCTGGGTATCAAACACGTTAAAGCCGTTATGGGTATTTCAATGGGCGGGATACAGACTTTTCAATGGGCGGTGAGCTATCCTGACTTTATGGATTATCTGATACCGATTGTCGGTACACCGCAGTTTACCAGTTATGATAATATGCGGGGCGATATCTATCGTCGTCTGCTGGAAAATGATCCAGACTATAATCATGGCAATTATACTGTCAATCCAAAAATTACTATCATCAATATGTTTTGGGAGATGTTGCTGACCACGCCGACGGAGAAGGTACGCGCGCACCCGCATGATGATTTCCATAAATGGCTAACAAATGTTGAGGCACAACAGCACAGCGATTGGAACGATACCTGGTACCAATCAAATGCATTGGCCGAGTTTGACATCACCAAACCCTATGGCGGATCGTTTAATGAGACCGCAAAACATGTGAAGGCAAAGATGGTTATTGTGACTTGTTTACAGGATCATATCGTCAATCCGAAACCTTGCATTGATTTTGCGCAGGCGGTAAATGCTAAGCTGGTTAAAATTGATAATGATGCCGGGCACCTGGGAGGCAACCTGGGTAATGCCGACGCCCATAAAGCTGTTGTAGAAGCATTAGCCAATTAATAGCAAATGCATGCGAATGTGTGCATCAAAACTATCACATCCCGAAAAATGTTACTACTTTTGAGCCTGCTAAAAAATAACTGATTTTGGACATAGAACTAGTACAGCCGTTTATTGATAACGCCTTAAAAGAAGACGTTGGCGACGGCGACCACACATCACTGGCAACCATCCCGCCTGATACTACCGGCAAGGCAAGATTATTAGTAAAAGACCATGGCATTATTGCAGGTGTCGAGCTGGCCGAATATATTTTTCATCGCGTAGATAAAAAGCTTAAAGTAGATATTTTTATTAAAGACGGTACCGAGGTAAAACCAAAGGATATTGTACTTGAGGTTGAAGGTAATGTGATCAGCATCCTGACGGCCGAGCGCTTGGTGCTGAACTGCATGCAGCGTATGTCGGGCATTGCTACCAATACAGATCATATCGTCGACTTGCTTAAGGGTACCAACACTCAGGTTTTGGATACCCGCAAAACCACGCCGGGTATGCGTTACCTGGAGAAATGGGCCGTGCGCATTGGCGGCGGCGTGAATCACCGTTTTGGTTTGTACGACATGATTCTGATCAAGGACAATCATGTGGATTACTCGGGCGGTATTGCACGTGCTATTGAGAACGCGCATCACTACATTCAAAAATCAGGCAAAAAACTGGCTATTGAGATAGAGGTGCGCAATCAGGAAGAACTTGACGAAGTGCTGGTTACAGGCGGAGTAGACCGCATATTGTTAGATAACTTTAACTTTACAGACCTTAAACAAGCGGTAAATATCATTGAGGGGCGCTATATCACCGAGGCGTCGGGCGGTATTACAGTAGACAACGTGCGCGATTATGCAAATTGTGGTGTCGATTATGTTTCTATAGGCGCGCTTACGCACTCTGTTAAATGCCTGGATCTGAGTTTAAAGGCCGTTAAGTAAGCTGTTTTACGGCTGTTTTTAAGATTTTACCCCACGTATCTCATATGAATAAACTTGTTAGTACGCTCACCAATCTTTAATATTGCGTGATATGATCACCCCTTATTCAATTTCTGCGCTCATACTTGCTTACTTATTTGGATCTATCCCGACAGCGGTTTGGATAGGTATGGCGTTTTATGGAATTGACGTGCGCGAATATGGCAGCGGTAACGCAGGAGCAACTAATACCTTCAGGGTACTGGGCAAAAAGGCTGGCATACCCGTTATGCTGCTCGATATTTTAAAGGGATTTACCGCTACTAACCTGGCATATTTTATTGGCGTTACCACTACCGGCGGTGTACACTCCACCTCATATACTAATTATGCGCTGGCCTTAGGCATTGCAGCCGTAATGGGGCACCTGTTCCCGATATTTGCCGGTTTTAGGGGTGGTAAGGGCATAGCTACCTTACTGGGTATGGTGCTGGCTATACATTTTCATGCGGCCCTGCTTTGCGTGATTGTATTTATTGTTGTGCTGCTTATTTTTAGATATGTATCCCTCGGTTCTATTATGGCCGGATTTACTTATTTAATTGGGGTGACGTTCATTTTCCCCAGTAACCGGTCGGTAGTCATATATGGCATGTGTATGTTCCTGCTGATATTGGTTACCCACCAAAAAAATATCGAGCGTTTAATACGCGGCACCGAAAATAAGGTGAACCTCTTCAAAAAGAAACAAGCCTGATTTTGGCTTAAACATTCTGTCTTTATTTCTGTTATTTAGAGTATTATTACCTAAATAAACTATTATGAAGACCGCAAAACCACTATTATTATTTGTATTATTTTTTTCGATTATATACTCATGCGCCACGGTACCGTTAACCGGCCGTAAGCAGTTAAGTTTGGTTGGCGATGCCGAAATTAACCAGGCCGCTGCAGCAAGTTATTCGCAATTATTATCTGACCCTAAAACCAAGGTCATAGCCGCCGGATCGGACGCACAGCGTGTCAGGAGAATTGGCGGCCAGTTGTCTACAGCCATCGAGCGCTATCTGCGACAAAACGGCTATGCCGATCAATACCAGTTTAAATGGGAATTTAACCTGATACAAAGCAGCGAAATAAACGCATGGTGTATGCCAGGCGGTAAGGTTGCGGTATATAGTGGTATTTTGCCTATTACTCAAAATGATGCCGGTTTAGCAACAGTAATGGGCCATGAAATAGGCCATGCCATAGCCCGCCACTCGGCCGAGCGTATGTCGCAGCAGTTGGCTGCCCAGGCCGGCGGTGCCGCAGTAGGTGCAGCCGTTGGCGGACAGTCGCAGGTTACGCAGGCTTTGGTTAACCAGGCTTATGGAATAGGTGGTCAGCTGGCATTGTTAAAATACTCGCGCGATCAGGAATCAGAGGCAGACAGATTGGGCTTAACCTTTATGGCTATGGCCGGTTATGATCCGCACGAAGCTGTAGCCTTTTGGAAACGTATGCAGGCCCAAAACAAAGGCGGCGCCCAGCCAGAGTTTTTGAGCACGCACCCCGCAGATGCAACCCGCATAGCTGCTATTGAAAGGCTGATACCTGAAGCGATGAAATATTATAATCCGCAGAATAGATAATCAGGATAACGACTGCCCCAGAACCTCTAAAATAGCTTTGGCCTTAAGCAAGCACTCGTCGTATTCTTTCTCGGCATCGGCGTGATAAGTAATGGCTCCGCCGGTATGGAATGATAGGTATTTATTGTTGCGATTGTATAGCAGCGTGCGAATCACCACATTAAAATCGAAGTCATTATTCGGGCTGAAATAACCTATAGCACCCGAATAAATACCACGTTTGCTGCGCTCATATTTTTCCATGAGCTGCATAGAGCGTATTTTGGGTGCGCCGGTCATACTACCCATAGGGAAGGTATTGCGGATGGCTTCCACCGCATTGATATCTTCGCGTAACTCACAAACAACTGTCGATATCATTTGGTGCACCTGGTTAAAGGTATAAATGCCAAACAGCTCTTCCGTTTTTACAGTACCCGGCATAGCCGAATGTGTCAGGTCATTCCGTACCAGGTCGACAATCATTACGTTTTCCTGCAACTCTTTAGCATGGTGGCGCAGTTGTACTTTGATCGCTTCGTCCTCTTCAGTGGTCTTGCCGCGTTTGGCGGTGCCTTTTATGGGCTGCGATATCAGCTTGTTGCCTCGTTTGGCTAAAAAGCGCTCGGGCGAGGCGCAGAGAATATAATTATCCATCCACTTATAAAAAGTACCGAATGGAGTAGGCGACACCCGGTTAAGCTGTAAAAAAGTAGCAACGGGGTCAATAGCTGCATCGTCCGCAAAAAACTCCTGGCAAAAATTGGTTACATAAATGTCGCCGCGACTAATGTGGCCCTTAATCTGGTTAACCGTAGTCACATAATCTGCTTTGCTGAAACGAGCCCGCAGTTTTAGATTCGTTGGATGATAATCGGCTAAAACCTGTGCATCTATCGCATTTAATACCGCCCGCGCATCATCAGCAATAATCTCAACTAAACCATTATTGACGATGATGGTATTTTGCGGCGCGAAGAAAAATAAGTCGGGGAAATGCAGCTGGTCAGGGTTTGCTGATGTCAGCTGCTCGACCTCATTTTTGAGATCATAACTTAAAAAACCGGTGAGCCAGTCGGGGTGCCTTGCTCTGAATTTTTCTAATTCGGTAAAAGCTGTACCGGTGTTGGCAGTAATGCCGTCGCGAATGCCCGCGGTAATAAGCGTATCAAATTTTGAATACGGGTCATTAAAACTATTTGAATCCAAATAACTGCACGCATCAAAGCCTGACGCCCATTGCAGCGCCTTTTGCTTGAATAGATCGAGGTTATTTATCTGTAGAATCACACGGCAAATCTAAGTAAAAAAGAAAAGTCCCGGCGGGCCGGGACTTTTTATTAATGTAGCGTTAAAGTCTGTTTTCTGTCGGGACCTACCGACAACCATTTAATCGGTACGCCAAGCTCTTGCTCCAGGTAATCGATGTACGACTGTAGTTTAGCCGGGATCTGTGATGTTTCAGTAATACCGGTCAGATCTTCGTTCCAGCCGTCAATCTCCTTCAATACCGGCACAGCATCAACCGAGCAGATATCGTATGGCATGTAGTCGATTTTCTCACCTAAGTAAGTATAATGGGTACAAGCGTAGATTTTATCGAAACCGCTTAATACGTCGGCCTTAGTCATTACCATTTGGGTAACACCGTTCAGCATGATAGCATATTTTAATGCCGGAAGATCAATCCAACCTGTACGGCGCGGACGACCTGTAGTAGCGCCAAATTCGTGGCCCACTTTGCGTAGTTCTTCGCCGGTAGCATCATGCAATTCGGTAGGGAAGGGGCCGCCGCCAACGCGGGTGCAGTACGCTTTAAAAATGCCAATTACATCGCCAATGGTTGAAGGTGCAATACCCAAACCGGTGCAGGCACCCGCAGTGGTAGTGTTTGATGAGGTAACAAACGGATATGAACCAAAGTCGATATCCAGCATGGTACCCTGAGCACCTTCGGCCAATATTTTTTTACCTTTTTTCAGGTAGTCATTTACAAAATGTTCTGAGTCAACCAGCTTGAATTTGCTCATCAGCTCAATAGCTTCAAAGAAAGCAGCTTCGCGCTCGCTAAAGTCGGCAACCTCTCCGTATAATGCCTGCAGCATAGATACATGCTTGTCAACCAGTTTTTGGTAGCGGTCCTTAAAGTCAGGCAGGGTTATATCGCCTACACGTAAACCATTACGACCGGTTTTGTCCATATAAGTAGGGCCAATACCTTTTAAGGTCGAACCAATTTTGCCTTCGCCCATTTTCTTTTCGTTAGCAGCGTCAAGCAACTGGTGGGTAGGCAATATTAGGTGTGCTTTTTTAGCGATCAATAAGTTGCCTTTAGCCAAAAGGTCATGGCCTGCATCTTTTAACTTGTCAATCTCACGTTTAAGGGTGATTGGGTCAATCACAACACCGTTACCTATCAGGTTAACCGTGTTGTCAAAAAATATACCCGAAGGGATGGTGTTAAGCACAAACTTTTTACCGTCAAACTCCAAAGTGTGGCCTGCATTCGGGCCGCCCTGGAAACGGGCAATCAGGTCATAACCTCCGCTCAGTACGTCAACAATTTTTCCTTTTCCTTCGTCGCCCCACTGGAGGCCTAATAATACGTCAACAGCCATTATATATTTAAGATATATTATATTAACAAGGGGGCGAATTTATGCTTTTCTATCGCAAAAACCCTCTTTTAATTTTTCACAATTACCATAAAGATTCAACGAGTGGTGTTTGATGTCGAATTTTAACAAGCCACCCATCATGCTTTGGATCTGCTGGATACGCGGATCGCAAAACTCAACCACCTTGCCGCAGTCAATGCAGATAATGTGGTCATGTTGTTTATAGCCGTACGATTTTTCGAACTGAGCCATGTTTTTTCCAAATTGGTGCTTAGTCACCAAATCGCACGACACTAAAAGCTCAAGCGTGTTATATACCGTAGCACGGCTAACGCGATACTTTTTATTTTTCATGTGGATATAAAGCGATTCCACATCAAAATGGTCGTTGCGTGAATATATTTCTTCCAGTATGGCAAAGCGCTCAGGAGTTTTGCGTAACGCTTTATTTTCAAGGTAAGCCTCAAAAATCTTTTTTACCATATCTATAGTTTCCTGTTGGGACATAGTATTTTATTGAAATATCAAAGGTAACATTTAGAATCAAGAATAAAGAGCCAAGAATCAAGACCTAAATCTGTTTAATGTAATTATTTGGCTTAAAGCCAAGAACCGAGAAGCAAGAACTAAGAACCAGGATGAAAGTTACTTACTTTAATGACGTCTTGTCTCTTGATTCTTGTCGCTATCTTAAGACGCTTTTTCTATTGCATCAAAACGCGTAACTGCGGTAACGCCGTTTACGGTTTTTAGTTTTTTGATCAGATTATCCAGGTGTTGGGTGTCATTTACGTATACCATGATAGAACCTTCGAATATACCATTATCGCTGTCGACGGTTATGGAGCGCATGTTCACCTTAAAGTCGTTGGATATAACAGTGGTTAAGCGATTAATCAGGCCCACATCGTCAATACCCGTAATACGCAAACCGGTCAGGAAGGCCAGTTCCTGCTGGTTGGTCCAGCGCGCTTTAACTACGCGATAACCGTAGTTAGCCATCAGCTTGGCAGCGTTAGGGCAGTTGGTTCGATGTATCTTGATGCCGTCGGCTACGGTAATGAAACCAAATACATCATCGCCGGGAATAGGGTTGCAGCAATTGGCCAGCTTGTAGTCAATCTTCTGCATGTCCTCGCCAATAAGCAGTATATCGCTGTCTTTAGCTTTGATATTACGTAGCAGTCCCTGCAATTGTTCGTTGTCGATCTTGTCTTGAGGTTTGTTTTCAACAACTTTTTCAGTTTGCTGATACTCCTTCAGATCCTTCATGTCAATCAATCCCTTGGCGACGTTAAAGAACAGATCCTGTGTTGACTGTAGCTTAAAGAAATAGCTGATCTTATGAAGATTCTCAGAGTTATAAGTGATCTTTAACGCTTTTAGCTTGCGCTCTAATATCTCCTTACCGTCTTCAGCAATTTTGCGTTTCTCTTCTTTTAGTGCCGATTTGATCTTGGATTTGGCTTTCGCTGTAACAACGAAATTTAACCAGTCCTCTTTAGGCACCTGTTTGCTGGATGTGATCACTTCTACCTGGTCGCCGTTTTGCAGCTTGTAGCTCAGCGGCACCAGCTTATGGTTCACTTTGGCACCGATACAGCTTGCACCGACGTCGGTATGTATCTCAAAAGCAAAGTCGAGCGCAGTGGCATTCAGTGGCAACTGTATTAAAGCGCCTTTTGGTGTAAAGATGAAGATCTCATCAGAGAACAGATTCATCTTGAAATCGTCTAGAAACTCCAGTGCGTTTGAATCCGGATTTTTTAGCATATCGCGTACCTTTTGCACCCATTGGTCTAGGCCGCTGTCGGTTGACGATTCTTTGTATTTCCAGTGCGCCGCGAAACCTTTCTCGGCAATTTCATTCATGCGTTTGGTGCGAATCTGCACCTCAACCCATTGTCCGCGCGGACCCATTACCGTAGTGTGCAGCGACTCATAACCATTTGCCTTTGGCGATGATATCCAATCGCGCAAGCGGTCGGGGTTAGGGCGATACAGGTCGGTAACTATTGAGTATGCTTTCCAGCAATCAGCTTTTTCATTTTCAGGCGTGCTGTCTAGTATTATGCGGATGGCAAATAAGTCATACACCTCTTCAAACGGAACCGATTTCTTTTTCATCTTGTTCCAAATAGAGTGTATAGATTTTGGGCGACCGAAAACATCGGCATCCAAACCTTGCGACAGCAACACTTTCTTAACCGGCTCAATAAAATCGCGGATAAATTTCTCGCGCTCGGCCTTTTTCTCGTTTAGTTTATTTTTGATGAACTGGTAGGTTTCCCGCTCCATGTATTTCATGGACAGGTCCTCCATTTCAGATTTTATAGCATACAAACCCAGGCGGTGAGCCAGCGGGGCATACAGGTAAACAGTTTCTGACGATATCTTGAGCTGCTTATCGCGCGGCATCGATTCCAGCGTACGCATATTATGCAGGCGGTCGGCCAGTTTTATCAGGATCACCCTAACGTCGTCGGCCAGGGTAAGCAGCATCTTTCTGAAGTTTTCGGCTTGTAAAGAGCTGTTGGTATCAAACACGCCTGATATTTTGGTAAGGCCGTCAATTATTTTGGCTACCTTTTTACCAAATTCCTGTTCAATTTCGTCAAGCGTTACATTGGTATCTTCAACAACATCATGTAACAGCGCGCACACTATTGAGGTGGTACCCAGGCCAATCTCTTCGGCAGCTATCTGGGCAACGGCAATAGGGTGGTATATATAGGGTTCGCCGCTTTTACGGCGCATATCTTTATGACTCTCCAAAGCCATATCAAAGGCCTTGCGAATCATGCGCTTGTCGCCCTTTTGCAAGGTTGATTTACTTGCACGCAGCAACGCCCGATATCGTTTTAAGATCTCGTTCTTTTCGGCTTCAAGGTCAATTACTAATTCTTTCATTTATAAGCTTGTATCGGCACATATCATAAACACGCAATAAATTATTAAATTGCATGTTATTATGAAATGCCAAAAAAAATTGCACTAATTTTGTAATAGGTAAATTTATGAAATTATTCGGGCTTTTAGTAGTGTTTTGCTTCCTGGCGGGTAAAGTTAATGCCCAGTCAGGACGTCCTCCTTTACCTGTTCTTGGCAAAAATGATACCATTAAAACCTATGTTACTTTATTAGATGGTGAAATGGTTCCCTGGGTGGTAACCAATGAGGTGGTTATACGCGCAGGCCGTATTTTTAAGACTGAGGCCGACCGTAAAGCCTTCAATTTACTGCGCTATAATGTAAGCAAAGTCATACCCTATGCCCATTTTGCAGGCGACAGATACCGCAAACTACAGCGCGACCTGGCTTTAACAGGCGACAAAGACAAACAGAAGCAATTGGTAGATGCCTGCAATCACGAAATAAAAGATATGTTTAACCGGGAAATTAAGAACCTGACAATTAGTCAGGGCGAGATTCTGATTAAGCTCATTAATCGTGAAACTGATGTTACCACTTATGCTGTGGTAAAAGAGTTAAAGGGATCTTTCACGGCTTTTTCCATGCAAATGCTCGCTGGCATATTTGGGCATAACTTAAAAGAAACCTATGACCGCGACGAACAACGCGACATCGAGGCCATACTACAGGAATTTAATTACGATTCTTATAAGTCGCCATATCAATAGCTCATGAGCGATACGACTATCTATCCATAAAACATCTCACGCAAAAACATGCTTAAATTAGATATACTGGTTTTGGCTGTACACCCAGACGACGCCGAGTTGGGCTGTTCAGGCACCATTTTAAAACATATTGCCTTAGGCAAAAAAATAGGTATCGTCGACCTAACACGCGGCGAACTGGGCACCCGTGGCTCTGCCGAAATACGCGATAAAGAAGCCGCCGCTGCTGCAGAAATATTGGGTTTGGCTGTGCGCGAAAACCTGGCTATTCCTGATGGTTTTTTTGAAAATACCAAACAATACCAGCTAAAGATTATTGAAGCGATACGCAAGTTTCAACCCGAAATTATCATCACCAACGCGTACCATGACCGCCATCCCGACCATGGCCGTGCCTGTAATTTGGTATCGGATGCTGCTTTTTTATCCGGGCTTCGAAAAATTGAGACTTCTTTAAATGGCCAGGCGCAAGCACCATGGCGCGCAAACCTGCTATTGCACTTTATACAGGATATGTACATTCAGCCGGATATAGTTATTGATATCACTGAGCATTGGGACAAAAAGCTGGAAAGTATTTTTGCTTATCAATCGCAGTTTCATAACCCCGAGTGGGAGCAAGAGCCGCAAACTTATATTTCGTCGCCTGAGTTTATTGCCGTTGTTGAAAGCCGCGCACGCGAGTTTGGCAAAGCCATTCAGGTTAAATATGCCGAAGGCTTCACTTCACGTAAAATTTTAGGCGTAGATAGCTTGTTTGATTTGAGATAACTTAAGACTGCCCATGGTCCATAGTTGAGGGTCCATAGTTCATTTGCAAATCGAATAAGACTAAACAAAAGCTATCGACTATAGCCTATTGACTAAACCCCCACGTATTCAAAACGATTATTCTCGTTGTTACGCTGGCGCTTAAGCTTATTCTCTTTGGCTAATTTAAGCAGTATGCCTGATAGTTCAGATGTTTTAAATTCTGAATCGTAATGCTCTTTGCAATAGTCGGCAATGCCTGATATTGAATGTGGTTTTTTAAAGAAGTCGGTATTAAGCAGCTGATTTAATACTTTGGTAGCTCCCGGTTTTTTGCGACCTATAACTGCGCTGTATGCTCCCGGCTCAGTACCGTTTTTTGTCTTGCCCGACTTTCTGTGTAAAAATTCCAGCCCCTCTGCGTCGCCTCTTTCAAACTCAATCATTGCATCTAAAAGCTTGTCGACAACTTTTACCTGTACGGCTTCCGATCTGAACGCATTTACAACTTCTGATATTTCTATCAATTGTTTTTTTAGTTTTTCAATGGGTTTGCTCATGATATTATTATAGGCTATAGTTAATATAATATTTCGGCCTAAAGACAGCAGAACAACGAAAGGGGATATTATTCTGTGAGCAGAAATAATTATATATAATAGATGATAACGCAAACATACGATTATAGTATAGTTTACCTGCAATAATTACAGCGATAAGCCAAAAAACGCGCGGATGTAGCAAAAAAATTACATTATAGTTTTTTAATAATATCGCTGAGGATCTTTAATCCGTCGTCGATATTGTTTTTTTCGATGATAAGCGCCGGTCTGAAACGTATGGTGCTGTGCCCGCATCCCAGGAACATCACATTGTTTTGCATACCCATGCCGATAAATTTGTTGCGGGTTTCTGTGTCGGCAAAATCAAAGGCAGTCAACAATCCTTTTCCGCGTACGCTGCTAACAATAGGGTTTTCATTAGCTATTTGCTTAAGTTGTTCCTGCAGATATCTTCCCGTTTCAGTGGCTTTATCGCAAAGTTTATCCTCTTCAATGATCTCCAGTATTTTGGTCGCCCGCACCATATCCACCAAACTGCCGCCCCAGGTTGAATTAATGCGCGATGACACCTTGAATACGTTATACTCAATTTCATCCACGCGCGTGCCGGCCAGTATACCGCATACCTGCATCTTTTTACCAAAAGCAATAATGTCGGGGCGCGCCTTTTCGCCAAAATGTTCATGGCACCAAAATTTGCCTGTCAGTCCTACGCCGGTTTGTACTTCGTCGTAAATCAGCATGGCTTCATTTTCATCTGCCAAAATACGCAGTTGTTCCATAAACTCTTTACGGGCATGGTGGTCGCCGCCTTCGGCTTGTACCGGTTCTATAATGATGGCGCAGATATCATCTTTATTATCTATAAATGCTTGTTTTATTTGGGCGATTGATCTTTCTTCGCGGGCTATCAGGTCGGCAAGGTTCTCCTCTGTCTGCGGAAATTTAATTGCCGGGAAAGACACCCTGGGCCAATCAAACTTGGCGTACCATTTGGTTTTAACGGGTAAGGTATTAGTGAGACTCAAAGTATAGCCTGACCGCCCATGGAAGGCATTTTCAAAATGCAGCACTTTAAAGCCTTTCTCGACAGTATAACCTTTGGCAAAGTTTTTCTGAACTTTCCAGTCCATAGCGGTTTTAAGGGCATTTTCAATAGCCAATGTCCCGCCGGCGATAAAGAAAGCGTGAGGTAGATAGTCAGGAATACCCACGCGCTCAAATGTTTTTACAAACTGAGCGTATTGTTCTGTATAAATATCAGAATTCGATGGGTTAGTAAGAGCAGCCAGCATCAGGCTTTTTTTGAAAGCCTCGTCATTCAGCATTTTGGGGTGATTGTAGCCCAACGGCACGGATGCAAAGCAGGTGAAAAAATCAAGCAGCGTGCGTTTATTCTTTGAGTCATAAATGTGTACGCCCCGGCTTTTTTCCATATCAAAGGTCAAATCAAAGCCGTCGGCCAGCACGTGTTTATTTAGCGAGTCAATAACATTTTCGGGAGCAACAGATAGGTTATACATAGGAAGGCGCTTTAGATGTGCAGATGTGCGAATGTGCAGATATGCAAATGCCCGGCATGTTCGCAGCTATTCGAATATACGTTAATAATAGCGATTATTTATCTGCGAATCTTCATATTCGCACGTCAAAATCTGTCTTTCATCCCCAGCAATCCAAACAGGCCGCCGGTGTGAATGGCTAAAATCTTTTCGCCGGGTTTAAAGTAGTTTTTTGCGGCCAGATCATGCAAGGCGTAAAACATCTTGCCGGTATAAACCGGTTCAATCAATATGCCGGTATCGGCCACAAATTGTTTTATAAAGTTGATGAGTTCATCGGTAGTTTTACCATATCCGCCAAAATGGTAATCAGTATGGAGTTGATAATTGGCCGGAGCAGGAAGCAGCTTATTGATCTCATCGTTAATAAAATCGCCATTTTTCAAAACCGGAACGACGTGACAGGCAGTATGGAGTTGCTTCCGCGAAATGCCCCTGATAATACCGGCTGCTGTCGCGCCCGTACCGGCGGCACAGAAAATATGATCATAAGTCTGGGTAAGCTCATCAATCAGTTCGCTGCAGCCTTTTACAGCTTGAGGCGATGTTCCGCCTTCATCAATAAAAAAAGCCTGTCCGTCATCGCCAAAGTGGTGATTAAACAGCGCCCGCTTATCGCGATAACTTTCTCTGTTAACAAATATCAGGCTCATGCCGTGCAGGCGGCACATAAATAGGGTGTCGTTATTTACCTCCTCGCCACGGACAAATCCGGTAGCTTTAAAGCCGAATCGCGCCGCAGCGCCTGCCGTCGCCAATAAATGATTGGAAAACGCACCGCCGAAGGTCACAAGGTGGTTTTTGTGCTGATGCTGTGCTTCTTTGAGCAGGTATTTGAGTTTGCGCCATTTGTTGCCTGATATAATGGGGTGTATCAGGTCGTCACGCTTGGCATAAACTAATAAGTCCCGTTCATCAAATAACTTACTGTCGAGTTGATGAACGGGACTAAATATTTCTAAGTCGATATGCACTATCGGTTATTAAAAGCCTAAGCCTATGCCAAGGTTTGCGGAGTTGTAACCCGTACTACTTACACCGTACGAAGCATAAATTTTAAGAATGGTTAAGCTTAACTGGAAGCCAACATCAGCGCGGGTGCCGCTTAACCCTGCACCTGAGCCTTTGATTGAAATGGGGTCAGCGTAGCTGGTATAAGATGGTTTATTCGTAATCGGGGTAACGCCTGTCACAAATGGATAGTTGCCTTTAAGTGTTACATCTGTACTGCTGGTTTGGTAGCCCACAGATACAAACGGAGTGAAGAAAAGTAATTTTTTTGAAAGTATCAATGAAGCGTTAACGCCACTAAAATGGCCTTCCAATCTTTGGTTGCTAAAGTCCGTATTGCCACTAGTAACCACTGTGCCGCTTTCAGGCTGTACGTTTAATGATTTGGTGTAGTTTAAGCGGGTGTAACCCACTGCAATAGCTAAATCAAATGGTTTTTCAGGACCTTTTTTAACAAAGTCTTGTATAATGTCGTGTTTTAAACCAAAACCAAATACTCCCACCTTACCAACATCATCGGATATCTTGGTTGTAGGCACAAAGCGTATCGTAACATCGGTATTTTTTACCAAACCCACGGTTAATTGTACTTGTCCAGAAGGAACGTATTGACTAACCCCTTTAGGTAATGTAGTTTTATAGGTTGCTCCTGAGTTTTGATCGGTATAAGTAATACCTGTGCTCATGTTTTTGTCGCCACCAAAAGTTGGAGCCATGGTTTGATTTGGATCAGTTGGTTTAATATTAGCCAAGCCCAATGAATTGATATCAAAGGTTTTGTCTTTAGTAGGAATAGCAGTTGCGGTAGCGCTTATTCTTAAGGTAAAGTGCAATAAACCTTGAGTTTTTGCCGTATTTGTCCAGCCGCCATTTAAGCTGTTACCAAAGCCTTTAAATAACGGAGTAGTGTAAGCATTCATCAGCTTATTTACGTCGCCGGGGCTGCCTTTAAACAGGTCAGAGATACCGCCGTCAGACTGAGCTTTTGCACTGAAGGTCAATGCAGTTAAGAATGTAATGGTGATTAGGGAGTAAATTTTTTTCATATAATTTAATTATGTTAGGTTTGCAGAGATAAAGGTAGAATATATTTGGTAATAATCAATGGTTTGAAGCTTTAGCGCCATCGTATTTAACCATATTATTTGCGCGAAAAACCTGTATTTTTGCCGGCGCTATGATAAAAGAAACTGATGTCCTTGAGCAGGAAGAACAGGACCTGTATGAGCACCTGCGTGTAGTAGTTGATAAGGGGCAATCGCTTTTACGTATTGACAAGTTTTTGATGTATCGCATAGAAAACGCGTCGCGCAACCGCATCCAGAATGCTATCGATGCCGGCAACGTGCTGGTTAACGAAAAGGTGATCAAAGCCAGCTACAAAGTAAAGCCGCAGGATGTCATCTCCATTGTACTCCCTCATCCGCCGCGCGACACCGAAGTTTATCCTGAAGACCTGCCCATAAATATTGTTTATGAGGATGACGACGTGCTGGTGGTAAACAAAGAGGCTGGCATGGTTGTGCATCCCGGATATAATAATTATACAGGTACGCTGGTGAACGCGCTGGTATACCACTTTCAACAATTACCTACGCTGCCTGGTAACGATGGCCGACCGGGTTTGGTGCATCGCATTGATAAGGATACTTCGGGATTGTTACTCATCAGCAAGAACGAGCGATCAATGACCTACCTGGCGCGCCAATTTTTTGACCACTCTATTACCCGTAAATATATTGCTTTGGTTTGGGGCGATATTGCCGAAGACGGCGCCGTAACCGGCTACATTGGCCGCAGTGTGAACGACCGCCGCGTGATGTCTATTTATGACGATGAAGAAAAAGGCAAATGGTCTGTTACGCATTATAAAGTTTTGGAGCGATTAAATTATGTGACGCTGATTGAGTGCCAACTGGAGACGGGCCGTACCCACCAAATCCGTGCGCATATGAAGCATATTGGCCACCCGTTATTTAGCGATGCTACTTATGGTGGAGATAAGATTTTAAAAGGCGCCGTTTATAGCAAATACAAGCAATTTGTCGAGAATTGTTTTGAGCTGATGCCCCGCCAGGCGCTGCACGCACAGACGCTGGGTTTTGTACATCCGTCAACCAAAAAGTTTCTGTTTTTTGAAGCGCCTATGCCACAGGATTTTGAAGCCGTACTACAAAAATGGCGAAAATATATTGGTGCCAATGCCACACAAAATGGTGAAATTAGCGATTAATTGACCATGGCACTTCTATACATCAATTTTAACGGAGAGATTGTCCCTGCCGATAGTAAATTACTAACGGTGGCCAACCGGTCATTTAAATATGGCGACGGTTTATTTGAGAGCATGCGCATGCTTAAAGGCGAGCTCAAATTTGCCGATCAGCACGCCGATCGCCTGCAACGCGGCATGAAAGCACTCAAGATGGATGGCTATTCGCAGATGGATGCTTACTTTCTGAAAGACAAAGCCGAACAGTTGGCTGTCCGTAATAAAGCTAAGCATGGCCGGCTGCGTCTGACCGTTTATCGCGATTCGGGCGGTTTTTATGCGCCATCACAAAACAAGGTTGGGTATTGCCTGGAATTTATTCCGGCCGATGAACCGCGTTATTTTTTGAACGAAAAAGGTTTGATTGTTGATGTGTTTACCGAATTACCCAAGCCAATCAACTACTTATCAAATATTAAAACCTGTAATTCGCTTACCTATGTAATGGCAGGTTTATATAAAAATCAAAACAACCTTGATGAGGTTTTCCTGGTTAACCAGAACGGGTTTTTATGCGAGGCTAGTAGTTCAAATGTTTTTGTCTGGTACCAGGATCACCTGTATACGCCTGCACTAAGTGAGGGCTGTGTGGAAGGTGTAATGCGCAAGGTGGTTATCGATATCGCCAAAAATAATAATATCCCGATAACGGAAGCCCAGATTAATCCCGAGATATTGTATGAAGCCGATGAGGTTTTCCTGACCAACGCCAGCAAAGGCATTCAGGGTGTAATGGGCTATGGCATACGTCGCTATTTTAGTAAGATCAGCAAGCAGCTGATGGATGAGTTGAATAAACTGTGATTATTGGTATACTCGTACGTAATCGATCAAATATTTAGCCGGCAAAACGCTGTCGTCTTGCGGGCCGCCCCAATCATGGGCGCTACCTAAAGCCAGATTTATAAGCACATAGAATTTCTTTTTAAAAACGCTGCTATCGGCATTTTTCATGCTGGCGTAGCTGAAAGTAAAATACTTCAGGTCGTCGTAGTAGAACGACATCCCTTTATCATCCCAATCGACAGCGTAAATATGAAAACCATCTGCCGGCTTGCCCACCATTTTGGCGACGCCCTGTTGCTGATGCTTCCCGAGCGAGTCGGCGTAGTGAACCGTCCCATGTACGTTTGTAGAATCGCGACCCAGATATTCCATGATGTCAATCTCGCCACAACGCGGCCATCCCAGGCTAAAATGTGTATCGCCTAACATCCAGAACGCCGGCCAGGTGCCTTTGCCGGGCGGAACCTTTGCCCGAACCTCGATGCGCCCGTAGGTCCACGAGTATTTGCCGAATGTATTGATGGATGCCGATGTATACGGCGCAAATTCATCTATCTCTCTGCGACGGTCAGAACCCGGTTTATAGTTTGGATTTGGATATTGCTCTTTAATGCCTTCAATCACCAGCATACCGTTGTCTACATGGCAGTTTTTTAGTCTCTTTTCGGTATAATATTGCGGTTCTGCCTCGCGTACAAAGCCTTTTTCATAACCCCACTTGGTTGAGTCGGGCAGGCCGGAGTAATTAAACTCGTCGTCAAAAACCAGTTTGCGTTTGGTTGTTTGGGCTGATGATATAAGTGGCAGGCAGAATAAGGCAATTGCCCAAAAGATGTTTCCCATAAATCTAATTTAAACAAAAATGTCATTTAGGCCATCGGGAGAAATCTTATAAGAGCGATAAGCATTAACGTCTAAGATTTCTCCCTACGGTCAAAATGACAAATGAAAATTTATGTTTCTTTACAACCTCACTCCACGCAAAAATTCGGCAATCTCCATACGCTTTTTGCCTTCCAACTGCACATCGGTTACGCTGATAAAGCCATCTTTAGCAGCAAATTTAAGGTGCGATTTATTATCAGTTAAGAAGCCGCCGGGTTGTACGCCGGGTTCAGTTTCCTGATAGTCGGCGCGGTATATTTTGAGGGTTTTGCCGTTTAATTCGGTAAATGCGGTAGGCACGGGGCTCAATCCGCGGATAAGGTTATAAACCTCAATAACCGGGCGGTTCCAATCTATTTTGCAGTCGTCTTTATAAATTTTGGGGGCATTTTTCAGCTCGGCATCTTCACTATGCAATGAAGCTTGCGGGTGCTCATTGTACCGGCCGCTTTCAACAGCTTTAACCGTTTTTACCAACAATCCGGCGCCTTTGTGCATCAGGCGGTCATGCAGATCGCCGGCGGTTTCGTGGCCGGTCAGCGTTACTTTCTCGGTAAATAATACGTTACCGGTATCAATCTCATGTTTTAAAAAGAAGGTGGTTACGCCGCTCTCTTTTTCGCCGTTAATGATGGCCCAATTGATAGGGGCAGCCCCACGATAGTTGGGTAACAATGAAGCATGTAGATTTATGGTGCCTTTGTCGGGCATGTTCCAAACTTCTTCAGGTAACATCCTGAAGGCCACCACCACCTGCAGGTCGGCATCCAGCGATCTGAGCTCGGCCAGAAACTCGGGGTCCTTTAAATTGGTGGGCTGCAAAACGCGCAGGCCATTTGCCACGGCATACTGCTTAACAGCCGACTCACTGATTTTTTGACCGCGACCGGCAGGTTTATCAGGCGCTGTGATCACGCCAACAATTTCTGAGCCTGCTTTTATCAATTCATCTAACGATGCCACAGCGAATTGCGGCGTTCCCATAAATACAAGTTTCATGCTGATAATATCGGTATTAAATCTGGCAAAGATCGTCGGTATTAAGTCAATTCGCCAAAAATTACTTAAATGATAATGCCTTGCTAAGGGCTATTATTGATATAGTAAATATTTACGACGGGTTGCTTTAAATCTGGCTAATCCTGCTTCCCAGCTTTGGCGAATCTGCGCTTCGGTAAACCCTGCTTCAATTTGTTTTTGAAGTTGGTCTGTACCCGCCAGTTTGGTAAAGTAAGCGTTGAAGAAATGAGCCTTGTCCGGGAAAGCTTTATAAAGCTCTATCAACCAGGACAGGTTAATATTTCCGCTGTTTTTGATGGCATTGGTATCATAGTTTTTCAGGTTGATGCCATAGCAGATTTGATTTTTTTGTGGCGGATCCTCGCTCATGCCGGCAATACTTACAGGTTTAAACGAAAAGCTGTACTTGCCTTTTAACAACGGATGGCCGATCTGCAAAAAAGGCAACAAGGTACCACGCCCTAAACTTAGCGTCGTCCCCTCAAATAAGCACACACTTGGATAGAGCAAAATAGACTGCCCCGTATTTAAGTTAGGCGACGGATTAACCGGCAAAATATAGCTGTCCGAGTGTTTATAGCTAGCCATTTTAATGATCTTAAGCTTGCATTGCACGCTTTTTTTTAACCAATGCTCGCCATTTATCATTTGGGCATACTCGCCGATGGTCATGCCGTGTGAGATAGGAATAGGATGCATGCCCACAAACGAGCGATAGGCTGTATCCAGAATCGGTCCGTCAATGATGGTTCCGTTAGGGTTTGGACGGTCAAGTAACATTAGCTCGATATTGTTTTCAGCGCAGGCTTCCATGACGTAGTGCAGCGTAGATATGTAAGTGTAAAAACGTGCTCCTACGTCCTGAATATCAAATATCATCAGGTCAATGCCCGCCAGGTCGGTTGGAGTAGGTTTGTAGTGTTTGCCGTAAAGCGATATCACCGGCAGGCCGGTTTTAGCGTCCACAGCGTCGTCAACCTTTGCGCCGTTACTGGCATTGCCTCTGAAGCCGTGTTCCGGTCCATAAACTTTTTTGATGTTAATGCCCAGTTTCAGCAGGCTGTCAACCAGCGGCATTTTATTTTTACCGATAATGGAAGTAGGATTAACCACCATGCCAATATTTTTGCCCTTTAAGTAGTTTATGTAAAGTCGGGTTTGATCGGCACCGGTAAGTATAGCAGCCGAAGATTTGTGGCGACTTTGTTGTTTGGGGACGATGGGCTTCCCGTAGCTATTGGCATTGAAAGTAAGGCATCCGGTAATCAGCGTGCACAGTAGCAAAGTTTTTATCGTCGTCATAAATATTGATCTCCTTAAATTAAAATACAATATTAGGCGTTAAAAATGCATATTTGTTATTTACAAAAAACAAAATACTGCATTGAATTTTGCATCTTTTATAGCTAACCGCATATCATTTAAATCTAAACGTACTTTCTCTAAATTGATTGTACGTATAGCCATTGCCGGTATTACGCTGGGGCTTGGTGTGATGATTATATCGCTGGCTATTATTCGTGGTTTTAAGGCTGAGATATTAGAAAAGGTGCGCGGTTTTGATGGCGATATCAAGATTGTCAAATATGATCTGAATGCTTCTTATGAAAACTCGCCGTTTATTAAGGCCGATACTTTTGAGCATAAGGTAACGCATTCAAAAACTATTGAATATGCAGTGCCTTTTGCCACCAAACCGGGCATTATCAAAGCTAATAATGAAATTGAGGGCGTACTGCTAAAAGGCGTCGACAAAAGCTATAATTGGGATTTCTTGAAAAATAACCTGGCTGCCGGCCGGGTGGTTGATTTCTCTGATACCACAAAGTCCAAGCAGGAGTTGATGATATCGCAAACACTGGCCAATCGCTTGAAACTTAAACTGGGCGATAACCTGATGATGTACTTTGTGCAGGAACCTTTGAGGCGTCGGCCGTTTAAGGTTGTGGGGATCTTTGAGACCAGTATTGAAGATATCGATAAGATCTATGTTATTGGTGACATCGCGCTCATTCGTCGCTTGAACGATTGGTCGCAGAATGAAGTTGGCGGCTACCAGATACGTGTTGCTGATTTTAGTAAACTTGATGAAACCAGCCGTTTTATAGATAACAACCTCCCGCCGCGATTAAAATATACTACTGTTTTCGAAAACTTTCCGATCATATTTGAATGGCTGCCGCTGCTGGATGTTAATGCCCGCGTGATGCTGGTATTGATGCTGGCCGTTGCCACCATTAATATGATATCGGCTTTGCTGATCATGATCCTGGAGCGCACCTCGATGATAGGTATCTTTAAAGCTATGGGAGCTACCAACTGGAGCATCCAGCGTATATTTCTGTACAATGCAGCGTTGATAATAGGCATAGGGCTGCTGTTGGGTAATATCCTGGGTTTAGGTTTGAGTTTGATGCAATACAAAACGCATTTCTTCAAACTCGACGCAACATCATACTACATGCCATTTGTGCCTATCAAGTTAACCTGGTTTGATGTAGTTGGGTTAAACATTGGTACCATGATCATTTGTTTGCTGGTGCTGCTTATTCCATCAATGCTGGTGTCTAAGATATCGCCGGTAAAAGCTATTCAATACAAATAATTTTAGCTATCTGTCATCTCGACGAGGAACGAGGAGAGATCTATACACATGCAATTACTGTCATGTATAGATCTTTCGCTATGCTCGAGATGATAGGAACAGAATGGTTATCAGACTATATCTTTTTAGCTTCATTCCAGAAAACATCCATTTCGTCCAGGCTCATATTATGCAGTTGCTTGCCATTTTCGGCTGCTTTGCTTTCCAGGTATTGGAAACGTTTAATGAACTTGCGATTGGTTTTCTCCAAAGCATCTTCAGGATTGATGTTGATGAAACGCGCATAATTGATCAGCGAGAACAGGAGGTCGCCAAATTCGCCTTCGGCACGTTCATGGTCGATAGTGGTTTCGTCTTCGGCATTAAACTCGTTTCTGAATTCCTGCATTTCTTCCTCAACCTTGGCCCAAACCTGGCTTTTCTCTTCCCAATCGAACCCAACACCACGGGCCTTCTCCTGTATGCGCGACGCTTTAACCAGAGCAGGCAATGAAGCAGGCACGCCGCCTAAAACCGACTTGTTGCCTTCTTTCAGTTTGATCTGCTCCCAGTTGCGTTTCACATCAGCTTCGTCATTTACCTCAACATCGCTATAAATATGCGGGTGACGATTGATCAGCTTTTCGCAGATGCCGTTCAATACATCGGTGATGTTAAAATCATTGGTCTCTGAAGCAATACGTGCATAAAACACCAGATGCAGCATGATATCGCCCAGTTCTTTTCTAATTTCAGGCATATCGGCAGACAGTATAGCATCCGATAACTCATAAACCTCTTCAATGGTAAGGTGCCTTAAACTTTCCAGGGTTTGTTTTTTGTCCCATGGGCAATTCAGACGCAGGTCGTCCATGATGGTTAATAAGCGTTCAAAAGCTGTTGCGGGTGTTGATGCGTGTGCAGGTGGAGTTAAAGCCATTTGTTAGATGTGTAAATGTGCAGATATGCAAATGTGCGGAATTTTTGCAGATGTGCGGATATGAAGATGTGTGAATATGCAGATTTTGATGAAGATTTGTTACTGCAAATGCCTGCACTGATCCACGCGCGAATGTGTATCACTTTGGATCAGTTGGATCACTTGAAAATAAGAGTATATTGAAAATCAATAAATTATAAATTCCCGCCGATGAAGTGGATCACTTTGGATCACCTTTTACTAACTTTTAAGTCATTTTTTGGATCACTTCACATTTTTGATCACTGATTTAAAAAGCTGGTGTCACCCTGAGCCTGTCGAAGGGTGAGCATTGGGGTCGCAAAGCGTCTATTGGCCTTTGCGCTCATACTTCGAGAATCTGAGTATGATAAAAAATATAAGTTTGTCATTTCGAACGATAGTGAGAAATCTATACATAGACATTCACGCCATGCTTGCCATGTGTATAGATTTCTCACTATCGTTCGAGATGACATCGATTAGAAATATTGTCATCTACACATCTGCATATTTGCACATCCGCACATTTACAACACATCTGCACACCCTCTCAACATTTCGCGCTTACCCGGTGCACCTGGGATTTTTTGGATAGTTAACCCCAAACCTTTAAGCATGCGCTTTAAGTTGCCGGTGATGGCATAGGTTACAAACACGCCGCCGGGTTTCATGAATTTTACGGTGTGACTTATCGCTTCTTCGCCCCACATTTCGGGCTGATGAATGGCAGCGAAGGCATCAAAATAAACCACATCAAATTTTTGTGCCGATTCAAAATCGAGCAACTGGGTATGGGCTATGTGCAGGTGGCAATAGTCGTTCAAATCAACCGGGCGGGTTAGCGCTGTTTGATAATTGTTAAGCATTTGCTGCCAGCTTGCTGCCGACAGGTATTCATCATAACCGGTATTGCTGATGAGCTCATCAGTTAGGGGATAGGCTTCAATGCCCACATAATCGAGTTTGATTTGATATTCGATGCAATAATCGGCCGTTAATAAAAAATTTAGTCCGGTACCGAAGCCAATCTCTAAAACGGAAGCCGATTGCAACCTACTTTGCTCTAAAAAATACCGTAAGCCGGCGTTCAGAAACACATGCTTACTTTCTTGCAGTGCGCCGTGTTTGGAATGATAATTTTCGCCTACGGATGGGTTAAAAATGGTTTTGGAGCCGTCGGCAGTGGTTACTATTTGCAGATTATTAGTCATGTGTCAGGTGGAGAATTGATTGATGGCATCGCTCAGATCATAAACAGGCACTGAGTTTATTCTGGTAGCGATAATGCTGCTTGCGGCCGCCGAGCGATAGCCTCCCGCGCAATGCACCACAATGGGCCTACCGGTCGAAATTTCATGCAGACGCTTTCTTAATTCAGGCAAAGGGATAGTCAACGCATGCGCAAATATCTTTCCATGATCCACTTCGCTGCGATTACGCACGTCAACTATGGTGTATTTATCGGGATTTGATTTAAAATCGTCCAACTCAAAATTAGCCGATTTAACATTGCCTTCGTCGGCAATAATGCCCGCTTTGATCTTTTGCTCGTAGCCAATCTTAGCCGCTTTTTTGATGACGGTATCTAAAGCATCCTGATTATCGGCCAATAAATAATACCATTCATAAGGTTCGATAATTGAACCCAGCCAGGTTTCAAATTTCTCGCCATCCTGCAGGTTGATAGCGCCTTTCAGGTGCCCTTTTCTGAAAGCTTCTTTTGTGCGGGTGTCGACGATTAAAATTCCTTTTTCAATATCATCATCCTCAATCAACGTTACTGCCTCAACACTTGGGGCAAAAGACGGCGCGCCCTTTTTATTCATATCCACATCAAAACCAAAATAATGCGGTACAAAAGGCTGGTCGGTCAGCAGCACTTTAATAAATTCGTCTTTGTCGGTTATTTGCAAGGCATAATTTTCTTTCAGCTGGCGGCCGATGGTACTTTGCAGGTCGATACTGGTGGTTTTACCGCAAAGCGAGCCGGGGCCGTGAGCGGGGTAGACAATAACATGTTCAGGCAGATGCATCAATTTATCACGAAGCGAATGGAACAGCTGAACGGCTAATTCTTCTTTTTTTGCGGTGATGTTTCCGGCATCTTCACGCAGATCGGGCCGGCCCACATCGCCCACAAATAAAGTATCGCCGGTAAACAGTGCAACGTCCTTCCCGTCTTCGTCCTGTAACAGGATACAGATGGAATCGGGCGAATGGCCGGGTGTATTGATGGCTTTCAGTTTGATATCTGCCAGATGGATCACATCGTCCTCATCAAAACTTTGATGAGGATATTGTGCACCAACCAGTTTGCTGCAATAAATTGTAGCGCCGGTAGTTTGGTATATCTCTAAATGAGCGCTCACAAAATCGGCATGTGGATGCGTCTCGACGACGCCTACAATGTCTGCTTCGTGCAACAGGGCGAAATCATAATACGGCTGTGGGTCGCGCGCCGGGTCAATGAGTATCAGTTTGTTATCTCTAACAACGGCATACGACGCATGTGCCAGGCCCTTATCATAAAACTGATGAATGATCATGTTGTAAAGATACGGTTTAAATAGGTGCATAAATAATACACCCCGGTTAACCGGGGTGTATTATTTATGATATTTTGAAGATCTCTAAACCCTCTTTACCGCTTGCGGAAGAGAGGGTGGTCGAGCGAAGCAACGACCGGGTGAGTAACTATTGAAGCGGTTTGTCGCTCGGCATGGACTTACCCCGACATCGCTACGCTTGTCGACCCTCTCTTCGCCGTTGGCGGAAAGAGGGTTGTAACTACCAAACCTTAATCCTATCCTCAGGCTTTTTATACAACTTGTCGCCAGGCTGCACATTAAATGCTTTATACCAGGCATCAATGTTAGATAAAGCGGCATAAGATCGGTACTGACCCGGTGAATGCGGATCGACCAATACTAACTGTGCTGCAGTTTCAGGACGGGTTTTGATTCGCCATATTTGTGCAAACGACAGGAAGAAACGCTGGTCTGGCGTGAAGCCGTCAATCTTTACGTTTGATTTACCTTGTTTTGTTTTCTTGAACGCTTCGTAGGCAATGTTTACACCACCCAGGTCGGCCAGGTTTTCACCTAAAGTTAAGCGCCCATTTAGGTGCAAAGTATCGTTAACAGTGTAAGCGTTGAATTGATCGACTACCTTGTCGGCACGGCCTTTAAATTTGTCAGCATCTTCTTTAGTCCACCAGTCGTGCAATGAACCATCGGCGTCGTACTGGCGACCCTGGTCGTCAAAACCATGGGTCATTTCGTGACCGATTACAGCGCCGATACCACCGTAGTTTATAGCATCGTCAGCATTGAAATCAAAGAATGGCGGCTGCAAAATACCGGCAGGGAAGGTGATCTCGTTTTTGTTAGGGCTATAATTAGCGTTAACGGTAGGCGGCGTCATGTTGAAACGTTTTTTGTCGACAGGTTTGCCCAGCTGGCTAACGTTAAAGTTGTAGCGCCACTCGCCAATTCTGCGTAAATTGCCTTCATAATCATTACGGGCAATTACCAAACCTTTGTATTCTTCCCATTTATCGGTATAACCAATTTTTACGCTGAATGCAGCCAGTTTTTTAAGCGCGCGGGCTTTGGTTTCAGGGCTCATCCACTCTACACGTTTAATACGGTCGGCAAATACGCTTTTCAGGTTATTTACCAGGTTTATCATATAAGTTTTAGCAGCTGGTTTGAAGTATTTAGCAACGTAAAGCTGGCCCAGCAGGTCGCCTAGGCTGCCGTCAATTTGCGCGGCTATGCGCTCCCTGCGCGGGGTTTGAACTTTTTGACCGGTTAATACACTACTAAAGTCGAACGATGCTTTTACAAAAGGAGAGCTTAGTTCGTCAGCAGTGTTTTTCAGAATTTGCCATTTAAGATAGGTTTTCCAGTCATCAACCAAAGTTGAGCCTAACAAATCGTCCTCAAACTTAAAGAAATCAGGCTGGCCGACAATCACGCTGTCCTGGCCCGGCGCTTTCATATCCGCTATTAACTTAACCCAGTTAAAGTGTGGGGTTGATTTTTTGAAGTCGATTACAGAAAGTTTGTGGTAGCTTTTGTTAGGGTCGCGTAATTCAGTACGGCTTAATTGAGCTTTAGCCATTTTGCTTTCAATACCGAAGATAGTTTCAGCATACTTTGGCGCATTGTTAGCCTCGCCCACCAGACTAAACAGGTTAACAATATATTGTTTGTAAGCAGCCTGGATTTTTTGTGTACGGGCGTCGTCCTTCAAATAATAATCGCGATCAGGCAAACTAGTGCCGCCCTGATAAAAGCTTGCAATGTTTACGTCAGGATGTTTTGAATCAGGACCTACACCAAAGGCAAACAGCGGGCTGCCCAGAGAGTGTGTACGCTGATAGGTAATTTCGGCAACAACGTCGTCTGTGGTTTTGATGCGGTCGATACGTTGTAAGTCGGCTTTAATTGGCGTATAGTTTAGTTTTTCAATGGCTATGCTGTCCATGCCGCTGGCATACATATCACCAACGCGTTGTTTAACAGTTCCCTTTGGTTGTCCCGGTGTTTTGCTGGTTTCTTTAAGAATGCCTATTACATTGTCAATGTTTTGCTGGCGCAAAATATGAAATGCACCCCAGCTGGTTTTATCGCCGGGAATAGTGTGATGTTTCAACCACCCGCCGTTGGCGTACTCCCAAAAATTGTCGCCGGGTTTTACAGACAGGTCCATGTTTGCCCTGTCGATGAATTTAGGTTTTGGCTTTACGTTGTCTATAACGAAAGCGCTGGCAGCAAGGCACGTACTTCCTGCCAAAATCAAATGAATGATTCTTGGTTTCATGTGAATAATGAGTCAGTTTTTAATACAATATTAGTAAATATTTAATGATAAAGTATGCAAGCATAATAAACTATTGGGCAGCCGTATTCTCACTTCGAAGTTTGGCCGTAAAACGCTATTTTTGTAGCTTATGAGTATTGCTAAAACATATCTGCCAAAAGAAGCTGAAGAAAAATGGTATAGTTACTGGTTAGAAAATAATTTTTTCAGATCTGTACCCGATGAGCGTGAACCTTATACCATTGTGATGCCGCCGCCAAACGTTACCGGTGTGCTGCACATGGGCCATATGCTTAACAATACCATACAGGATGTACTGATTCGCCGTGCCCGTATGAAAGGCAAAAACGCCTGCTGGGTGCCGGGTACAGACCACGCCAGTATTGCCACCGAGGCTAAGGTTGTGGCCATGCTGAAAGAAAAAGGCATCAGCAAAAAAGATTTGAGCCGTGCCGAGTTCCTGGACTATGCCTGGGAGTGGAAGGAAAAATACGGCGGCATTATCCTCGATCAATTAAAAAAATTAGGCGCTTCATGTGATTGGGAGCGCACCCGCTTTACCATGGACGAAGACCTGAGCGAAGCGGTGATAGATACTTTTATTCATCTGTATAAAAAAGGGTGGATATACCGCGGCATCCGCATGGTGAACTGGGATCCGCAAGGCAAAACTGCGGTGAGCGATGAGGAGGTTATACGTAAGGAAGTTAATCAGAAGCTGTTTTATATACGCTATAAGATAAGTCCGGAGTCCGGAGTACAGAGTACAGAGTCGGCTCAAGACTCAGGACTCAAGACTCAGGACTACCTGGTAGTTGCCACCACCCGTCCTGAAACTATTATGGCCGATGCGGCGATCTGTATCAACCCTAACGACGAGCGTTATATCCATTTGCATGGTAAAAAGGTGTTAATCCCGTTGATTAACCGTGAGATACCGGTTATACTGGACGAATATGTGGAGATGGATTTTGGTACCGGCTGTTTAAAGGTAACCCCTGCGCACGATTTGAACGATTATGAACTGGGCCAGAAACATAACCTGCCGGTTATTGATATTTTAAATGACGACGGCACTCTGAATACCAAGGCTCAGATTCTGGTAGGCGAGGACCGCTTTGCTGCGCGCAAAAAGATTGCGGTGATGCTGGAAGAAGCAGGCTTGCTGGATAAGGTTGAAGAATATAAATCACAAGTAGGTTTTTCTGAACGTACTAACGCGGTTATCGAGCCAAAACTTTCTATGCAGTGGTTCTGCAAAATGGAAGAGATGGCCAAACCTGCGCTTGACTATGTGTTGAAAGGCGATATCAAACTAATCCCTGATAAATTCATCAATACCTACCGCCACTGGATGGAGAACGTGAAGGATTGGTGTATAAGCCGCCAATTGTGGTGGGGGCAACAGATACCTGCGTGGTATTTGCCGGATGGACAATATGTTATTGCCAAAACCAGGGAAGAAGCATTTGAGCAAGCAAAGAGTCTCAAATCTCAAATCTCAAATCTCACATCTGATGACTTAAAGCAAGAAGAAGGCGTAGTAGATACCTGGTTCTCTTCATGGCTATGGCCGATATCAGTATTTGACGGCTTTAAAGACCCTGAAAATGCCGATATCAACTATTACTACCCAACTAATGATCTGGTAACCGCCCCTGAGATCCTGTTTTTTTGGGTGGCGCGTATGATTATGGCTGGGCATGAGTTTAGAGGCAAAATTCCGTTTGAGAATGTGTATCTAACTGGTATTGTTCGCGATAAGTTGGGCCGTAAAATGTCAAAGTCGCTGGGTAACTCGCCTGATCCGCTTGATCTGATTGCTCAATATGGTGCCGATGGCGTGCGTGTGGGTATGCTGCTGAGTTCACCGGCTGGTAATGACCTGATGTTCGATGAAAGCCATTGCTTGCAGGGGCGTAATTTCTATAACAAAGTATGGAACGCTTTCTTGTTGGTTAAAGGCTGGGAAGTTGATGATAAACTGGAGAATCCGAACCGGTTGGCTATAGATTGGTTTGAAAGCCGTTTTAACCAGGCGATGATTGAGATCGAGGATAATTTTGGTCAGTACCGCTTATCAGAAGCTTTAATGGCGACTTATAAACTGGTTTGGGACGATTTTTGCGCCTGGTACCTTGAAATGATCAAGCCTGCGTATCAGGCACCTATTGATCGTGGAACCTATAATAAAACCATTGCGTTCTTCGAGAACATCCTGAAAATACTGCATCCGTTTATGCCATTTATCACCGAAGAATTGTGGCACGACGAAATTTTTGGTACACGCGATAAAAACGATTGCTGTATTGTGGCACAATTGCCCGAAAATGGGGAAATAAATGCGCGCATTTTGGCTGATATCGAAAACGTTAAGCAAATTATAACGCAGGTTAGAAATATTCGTAACAGTAAGGGATTGTCACCTAAAGAGGGGTTACCGCTTGCAATCAGAGCAAACTCCAACGTTAATTATCTGTCGTACACAACAATTTTAACTAAGTTGGCCAACCTGAACGAGTTAACATTGGTTAACGATAAAATAGCAGGCGCAAGCAGCTTTTTGGTTTCGACAGATGAATGCTACGTTCCGCTGAACGAAAACGTCGATCCGGTGGCTGAGCGGGAACGCTTGCAAAAGGAAAAAGACTATTTGCAGGGCTTCTTAAAATCAGTTGATGCTAAGCTAAGTAATGAAAGGTTTATGGCCAATGCCAAGCCGGAAATTATCCAGGCCGAGCAGAAAAAGAAAGCCGACGCCGAGGCTAAATTAAAGATCATAGAAGAAGGTTTACAGGGATTGGCAGATTAATTGCATCAATGATTGGGCTGTTTTTGAATTAATAGATTATTAATTCAAAATTCCAATTGATAGCAATTTTGCTCATCCGCTGTATATGGCTAAAAAAGCAGGCTTTTTTAATTTGTCCTTACGTAAGGTTTTGGCCGACGATCTGTCGATACTCGACAATGCGCGTCTGCGAATGCTGTACTACGGGTTAGCACTGGCTTTTTTTATGTTGTTGGTAATCCTGGCCAACACATTATACCAGCATCACCTTATTCTTACCATCACTACGGGTGTAATGTTCGTGGTGACAGCGGTATTGTTTAAGTTTCTCACGTATTATCCACGCTGGACACTGATCTCCCATCTTATCCTGCTTCTTGGTACAGCGGCCAATATTGTCAATATCTATATCGTTATACAAAACATTGATGTGATTACTATAGAAGTGGTGATCATGATCTTATTGTTCAGCTTTTACATGCTTGGGCAAAGAGCCGGATGGATCTATTCGCTGCTGAATGTAGTACCCGTACTAACAATGGCGGTGCTGCAATACAGCGACAGCTACGCAATATCGTTTAAGCCTGAAAAGATAGATCAAACCACATCCATTGTGGCTATGTTAGGTTGTATTGCGCTCATTTCGTTTATCATTAGCCATTTTTATATGGCTTTTATAAAAACCTTTAATCAGCTTACAGAGACTAACCAAAGACAAGCCAAGCTTGCTGCCGGACTTGAAGAGGCTATGGAAAAGGCTCAAAAATCGTCAGAAGCTAAATCTGAGTTCTTGTCTACCATGTCGCATGAAATCAGGACGCCGCTTAATGCCGTTATTGGCATGAGCAACCTGCTTATTGGTGGTAACCCAAGGCCAGATCAAAAAGAAAATCTCGAGGTGCTCAAGTTTTCGGCAGGTAACCTGTTATCAATTGTTAATGATGTACTCGATTTTAACAAAATTGAGTCGGGCAAAGTGGTTTTTGAGCATATCAAATTCAGCATGGTTGAGCTGATGCAGAATATTTGCGGAGGCCAGGCACCTACCGCAAAGGCCAAAGGCTTATTATTCAAACTTGACATTGACAGTACTTTAAACAACAAAATACTGTTTGGCGACCCCACCCGCATTACTCAAATTGTATTTAACCTGATCAATAACGCTATCAAGTTTACAGCCGAAGGCGGTGTACAGGTAAGGGTAGCCTGTATTGAAGACAGGGGCGACCAGCTTACCATAAACTTTACGGTAAAAGATACCGGCATTGGTATTGAGCAGGAACGCCTGGCTATCATATTTGAACCCTTTATACAAGAGTCAATTAGTACCACCCGCAAATATGGAGGCACAGGTTTAGGTTTGGCCATTGTTAAACGTTTATTGGAGCTGCAGGGGCTGAAAATTAAGGTAAGCAGTGTTATGGGTAAAGGTTCTGAGTTCTCCTTCAGTATGGAATTTCCTGTATCGACAGAAGTTATTGAAAGAACCCCAACTCAACAATTACAAGCGGCCGACAACGCCGGTAGTTTAAATAGGGCCAGTGTTTTAATTGCCGAAGATAATCCGGTTAATGTAATGCTCATGAAGAAATTGCTGTCGCGATGGGGCATTGTACCAACTTTTGCCGAGAATGGCGAGCGTGCCGTTGAACTGGTAAAGTATGGTAATTTCGATATTATACTAATGGATTTGCAGATGCCGGTGATGAACGGTTTTGACGCCGCCAAAGAAATACGTAAAATGTGCGATCAAAAGAAATCAAATATCCCTATTATAGCGCTTACTGCATCGGCGCTATTTGATATTCGGGAGCGTGTGCAGGATTCGGGTATAAATGATTATGTGGCAAAGCCCTTTAATCCGAATGAATTGCTGGAGAGGATACAAACGCTGATCAGTACCCCACGATCCGTTCAGATTTTATGATAATCAGGTAACTGTTCGATAAACTGATAGTTGTTTTCTTCAAAATTGATACGGCAGTAATAATGCTGTAGTCCGTTGGTTACGGCAAGCAAGCCAATTTTATGCACCATATTGTAACGCGCCACCTGGTCGAATACTTTTTGATCGATGGTAACTGAAGGCGCTTTGCATTCAACCATTAAAATTTTGTCGCCTGCCGAGTTAAAAGCAATAATATCAGATCGTCTTTGCTGGCCATAAAGCTTATGCCCGCCCTCTAATTTTAATAATGCCTTCGGATAATTTTTATGGCCAATGAGGTATTGAACAAAATGTTGCCGCACCCACTCCTCGGGGGTTATGACGATGTTGCGCTTACGTATCTCGTCGAACAAAATTAACGCCCCGTCCTGATCGGTTATTTTAAAAGGGTAGGGAGGCAGATTTAAGGGTTGCAGCATGCTGTAAAGTAAAAAGGTAAAAGTAAAAATTCAAAACGGTTATTTGGTAGTTGGCGGGGATTGTCTTCTTTGTCATGCATAGCGAAGGATCTGTATACGCGATAAGCGAGGTGTATAAGATGCTTCGCTATGCTCAGCATGACAAACTTATTTTTGATCATGGTGATAGGTTCAAACCCATCGCTAAATAGTTTCGCCAGTATTCTGTTACTTAGCATCACAAAGTTTATTTATCAACCATCCGGTTTTTTGGATTTTTACTTTTTACTTTTGAATTTCGAAAAATGACCGCTCAAGACATAATCAAAGATCTTAAAAACCGCAAATTAAAACCCGTTTACTTGCTGCATGGCGAGGAGCCTTATTTTATTGATCAGGTAAGCGACTACGTAGAATATAAATTATTGTCGGACGCGGAGAAGGGCTTTAACCAAACGGTTTTGTATGGCAAGGATACCGACATCATGACCGTGCTGAACGCGGCCAAGCGTTATCCTATGATGTCAGACCATCAGGTAGTTTTGGTTAAAGAAGCACAGGAACTGAAATGGGGCAGTGAAGGCGATGATAAAAAAGGCATCAACCCTTTATTGGCCTACCTGGAAGGTCCGCTGCCAAGCACAGTGCTGGTGTTTTGCTACAAATACGGCAAGTTTGATAAGCGCAGGAAAGCCTATAAAGCCATAGAGAAAAGCGGACTGGTATTTGAATCAGGCACTTTGTATGATAATAAAATACCGGGCTGGATCGAAGAGTATGTTTCTGAAAAAGGCTACAAGATCAATGCACAAGCCTCGGCCATGCTGTCGGAGTATTTGGGTAATGATCTGTCCAAGATCGCCAATGAGTTGGATAAACTGATGCTGAACGTAGTTGCGGGGCAGGAGATTACTCTTAAACTGATTCAAGATAATATCGGTATCAGTAAAGAATATAATGTGTTCGAGCTGCAAAGCGCGCTTGGCCGTAAGGATGCTTTGAAGGTGAACCAGATCATCAATTACTTTGAGGCTAACCCTAAAAATAACCCCATTGTTTTGGTTTTAGGTAACCTGAATAACTTCTTTACCAAGGTGCTCATTTATCATTACGTAAAAGATAAATCACAGCAAAATTTGGCGAGAGAGCTGGGTGTGAGTCCGTTTTTTGTGAAGGATTATGAGCAGGCAGCGCGCAGTTATCCGTACGGTAAAACCATGCAGATTATCCATTACCTGCGCGAGTATGATGTGAAAAGCAAGGGCGTAGAATCAAACACTGATCACGGCGGGTTGATGAAGGAGTTGATGTTTAAGATATTGCATTGAGCGGGATAATTTATTGTCGATTTTTAATAATTTTACCTCATAATATTTGCACAACATGAACTACTGGTTAGTAAAATCCGAACCTCATAAATATAGCTGGGAAAAATTCAATCAAGATGGCCGCACTTTTTGGGATGGCGTGCGTAACTACCAGGCGCGTAACAATCTGAAAGAAATGAAAGAAGGGGACCTGGTGCTGTTTTACCACAGCAACGAGGGTAAAGAGGTGGTGGGTATAGCCAAGGTAGTTAAAGAATTTTACCAGGACCCAACCACTACCGATCCAAATTGGGTGGTTGTCGATCTGTCGCCGGTTGAGAGCCTGAAGAAACCGGTAACTCTCGAGCAAATTAAAGCCGACGAGCGTTTAAAAGAAGTGGGACTGGTGCGCCAGGGTCGCCTCTCTGTAATGGGTATGAAACGCGATGAATTTGACCGTATCGTCGAACTGGGTAGTTAGCAATATCACTAAATTAAGAGTCCTGTCATTTCGAGCATAGCGAGAAATCTTATACTAGCGACTAATACAGCGTATAAAATTTCTCCCGATGGTCGAAATGATATTTTTTTATTTATGACACTGGGTAGTTAAGCTTTGCTCTGGTCGCTTATAAACAGTGCCTTTAATTCGGTAGCATCATCAGCTTTCATTTTACCGGCTAATACCAATCGCAGCTGGCGGCGTCGCAGGGCGCCGGCAAAGAATTCTTTTTCCTGATCGGTTTCAGGTACCAGGCTTGGTACCTCTATTTTATTGCCAGCCTGATCAAGCGCTACAAAGGTATAATAAGCCTCATTGCTTTTTACGATAGTGGCCGACGGTACATTTTGCGCCCACACATCCAATCTCACCTCAACCGAAGTATTAAAAGCGCGGGTAACTTTTGCTTCGATAGTAACCACATCGCCCAGCTTAATGGAATGCTTGAAAGAAACATTATCAACAGACGCCGTTACCGCAATGGCGTTGCAGTGCTTCTGAGCGCATATGGCAGCGGCAATATCCATCCAATGCAGTAGGCGGCCGCCCATTAAGTTGTGTAGCATATTGGTATCGTTGGGCAATACCAATTCATTCATAATGGTAAGCGAGTCCTGGGGCGTTTTTGTTGTCATGGTATATGTTTGGCGATAAATATACAGCTATAATATCTTTTGTTACGGCACCCGGCTAAAACTCATGGTTTTGCCTATAAACTTAAAGTGCCAATAGCCGGTCACTTTTAAAATGCCGTCTTTGTCTAATCGGGCTACAGCGCTCCAGAAATGTCCGCTTTGGGCCTCATATATTTTGCCGTTTTCCCAGGTGTCAGAATCAATATCGTAAGTTATGCCAGTTATAACGTCAATACCTAATATTTTGCGGTTGCGCAGAGTAGGGTCAGGATTGTGTTTGTCGGTCCACTCTTCCATGCTCTTGCTATGGTCATTACTCTTAAACCATACCATTTTGCCCCGGTAGCTGTTGCCGGCTTTATACATTTGTACGATAAGGTTTTTGTCTGATGACATCCATCTGCCGCAAATGCGGTCGGCATCGGTGTTTGATTTGGCGGGTTGGGGCTGAGCTATTAAGCCGGTGAAAAAAAATAGCGTTAAAAATTTAAACATTAACAGGTTATTCGGCATTATTGCTTTAGATTAAATCCGCCTTGAAAACAAACTCAAATTGATGAGCTATATTAACTAAATTTATTGCGGGTTGTTTTAAACTTTCAAACCTAACACTAAAAAATGAAAAAGCTATTATTTATAGTTGCGCTGACGCTTTTTGCCGGCCATTTTGCCTTTGCCGATACCGTTAATATCAAGCATTTCGAAGTAAAAGAAAATCCCTTTGCCGATAGCGAGGTGGCCATAGTAGCTACTGACAGCCTTGGCAACATACAGGAAAACGTTGACGGTGTTTTTTCATTTACCATAAATGGCTTCGATGAGCAATTGCAATTTCAAAAGGGGACGGCCTTTTATCGCCACAAATTAGACAAATCAGCCTTTTTCTATGTAAAGCATATTAATGATGCGGGTACCCATTCGGCATTGTATTATATCTATAAATCGTCCAATAAATTAAAACCCATCCACGTAAGCTGGACGCTGCTGGTCATCATCCCGCTGGCGTTGGTATTATTAGGGTATATGTTTAAGCGATTTATCATTATTGCCATAGTGATCTTCCTGATATTTATCTATTTCAACCATCACAACGGCCTCAGTATGCCCACCTTCTTTGAAAGTATTTTTGACGGCTTGAAGGGGATGTTTTGATGATGTGCGAATGTGCAGATATGCCAATGTGCAGATTATGCAAATGAATTTTAATGGTGTGTAGGTGTTTGGTTATACATAATAATCATCTGCACATTCGCACATCCATCAGAACGGCATTCCAATACCAAAGTTAAGCTGCATGAAATTGTAGGTGTCGCCAATTGATTTTTTGGAGACAGGGTCGATGCCTACGCGGTTTGCATCCAGATAGGCTTGTTTGAATGCACCGGGATGGAAAAGCTCATTACCATGCTTGATAAGCACCCATTGGTCTGCACCGCTAAACTGCGGGTCTTTGAACTTGAAGGCAGCATCTAGCCTGAAAACAAAGAAGCTTACGTCGAAACGTAAACCGGTACCAATACCGATAGCGCTTGATTGCAGGATGTTGTTAAATCTAAACTCGCCGTTCGGGTTTTCGGGTTGTTTATGCAGTCGCCAAACATTACCGGCATCAATAAATACGGCTCCTTTTAATTTCGAACCAAAAAAGTTATTGAGTAATTTGTAGCGATACTCGGCATTGGTAACAAACTTGATTTCGCCAAACTGATCAATATATTTTAAACGGCTGCGCAGGGTAGTGTCGCCGCCATAGGCTGTACCCCGGTTAAATTGCCCCGGGCCCAAAGTACGCGGCAGCCAGGCGCGTATATCATTAGCCCCGCCGGTATAAAAGTTCTTCTCAAATATCAGCTGACTGCTATTACCATACGGGATGCCAATACCAGGGTTTAACCTGAAAATAAATTGGCGCTCGCCACCAAAGCTGTGATAAAAGCGCAGGTCAATTTCGGTTTTGGTGTATTGGGCAAAGGTGTAACCAAATATAGTGCGTTTACCTAAGGTGTCTTTAGGCGTATTAAGCACTTTACTGGCCACTGATAACATATTGCCCCCCACATCCAACGATCCTTTAAAATAAGTGAAGTTTTGGTAGGTGTTAAGCAAGTTGCCATTTGCCTGATAAGTGTATTGGCTACCCGTTGTGAAAATGGTGCGGCCAATCAGATAGATGTATGAGTAGCTGTTTTTCTTCAATAAGGTGTCCCTGGCTGCAGGATCAATGGTGCCTCTTGAAAATTCAATGTCGATAGGCGTAATGCTGTGCACTTTATTAGCTGTCTCCAGGAAATCATAGGTGACAGAGTTTACTAAACTGGTACGCGTTACCAGATTTTTTTGATAGAACAAGGAGTAGTTACTTGAAAACGTAGTATGCGGAACGCCATATTTACCGGGCTTGGCAAAGTTAAACGGTGTTACTATCCACGGATAAATCAGGCTGGCGCCCACCTTAAAGTCCTGGTTCTCTACAATACTTTTGCTGCTTGAGGTGCTGTTACCATTGCCGTTATCATACAATACGCTCAAATTTAATTTAACCTGCAGGGTGACCGCTTTTTTAAAGATATTTCTGTCTGTAAAAGTATTACCTATGTTATAACCATATCGCCCGTCGGCAAACAAAAACTCGCCCTCAACACGGTCAGACATTCGTTTAAGCGGTATCAGCTTTAGCGTCATGTTTAGCTTATTGGTACTGTCAGACGTTTTAGTGTATTCGGGGTTCGGAACGTTCCTGAAAACATTCAACTCCGATAAGCGGGATGTGGTAGCCGTCTGCATATCGGCATTATATAATTCGCCTTTTTTCAGCAATACATAATCAATTACGGGATGTGGTTTAAAACGATGAGAAAAGTCGACAAACTTAAACTGCGAATCAACTTTTATCGTATCCTCTTTGCCTTTGTATTGGCCATTGCTGTTTGAAATAGTTACCAGCGTATTGTTTATAGTGTAAACAGGATGTGCGGTTTTATCAGCAGGGTTGTCAATAAACATCGTCAAATCTACCACGCCGCTGTTATAGGTCGAGTCGGCGGTATAGTTGATGTATTGGCGATAAAAATCATAGTAGCCATTGCGCTTCATCTCCTGAAAAAACGCATCGCGGTCAAACGCTAAACTATCCGTATCAAACCGGCCACCGGGTTGCAGATGCGAAAACACAAGTCGGGTTTTGCGGTAAAGCGTGCGCACTTTAGGGTCGGCAATGCTGTCCTGTATTTTACGTATCCTGAACATTGGGCCCTCGGTTACTGAAAACCGTAGCTCTGCCTTTTTTTTCTTTACCAGGATAGAATCGTCAACCGTAGCCTTTAAATATCCTTTGCTTTGAATGAATTTTTGGATCTGCAGACGAGAAAATTCTACCAGGTTGCTATCCAGGATGGCAGGCGGCTCACCAATGTTTTTTTTGCCCTTTTTGTTAAACATGTAATAGAGTTGCAAATTGAAGGCATTGTTAGGCTGCTGCTGTTTGTCGACATAATTCAGCGCCTGTTCTACAAACTCTTTGTCCATGCCTTTGATGGTGATTTTACGCACCAGTTTCTCATTTCCTTTAAGTCCGCGAGTTAAACTGCAACCAGAGCCTATAAAAAGCAGCAGAATACTTAATATTGCAATACGGTATTTAGTTGTGCCTATATATGCTTTCAAAGTCAAAAATCAGTTTATTACAATCCTTACAACAAAAAAAGTTTCGCAGGGAACATGGCCTGTTTTTAGTTGAGGGCTTCAAATCTGTGAGCGAATTTGCAAATTCAGCTTATCAGATTGAAGCTGTTTACTATACGGCAGCCGTCGCTCCAAAAATGCTTAAATTATCGCAGAAAATAAACTCTGTTGAGATATCATCTGCTATAATTGAAAAAATAAGTGCCCTAAAAACAGCCGCCGATGTTGTGGCGACTGTGCGGATACCCCAGTGGCCGGCCTTAGTTCATGATATGCTTAACAAAAAATTTTCAATAGTGTTGGATGGTATTCAAGATCCGGGCAATATGGGTACCATTATTCGTACGGCCGATTGGTATGGCATTGAAAATATTATCTGTTCTGAAGATTGTGTAGAGGTATATAATCCCAAAGTAGTACAGGCTACCATGGGCTCGCTTTCGCGGATGAATGTACATTACGTCCACCTGGAAGAAATTCTTGCCCATACCAAACTGCCGGTTTACGGCGCATTGCTGGATGGCGAGAATATCTACAACATTAATTTTGGTACAGAGGGACTGATAGTTATGGGTAATGAAGGCAAAGGCTTAACTGATAAAGTGAAACAATTAGTTACCCGCGCCATTACCATCCCGCGTGGCGGAAAGGCTGAAAGTTTGAATGTTGCGATAGCCACTGCTATATTTTGTTCAGAAATAAACAGAAATAAGCTTAAATAAATATTGGTTAGCAATAAATAATTACTATTTTTGCAATCCTTAAAAATAATAGGGTCGGATGGCCGAGTGGCTAGGCAGAGGTCTGCAAAACCTCCTACAGCGGTTCGAATCCGCTTCCGACCTCACAGGTAACACAGATATTAAAAATAAAGTCATGGGCGTAACACGTTTAAAAAGAAAAGATAGAAGAAACAAAACTACTTCACGTTTAGAAGTTCAGTTTTTGAAAAATGCTACCAACCTTGAAGCAGGTAGCCGTTCGCACGAGTCAGCAAAAAGCCAGATCGCAATTAATGATGCGGTTTTAGCTAAAGCTGCTGCTGCTCTTAAATAAGTTTTAATTTAAGATATTCAGATATAGAAAATCCTGTTGACGATGGTCGGCGGGATTTTTTTTGTTCACGAGGGTCTGGTGCGGTATGTTAGGAGGCTCCTATGGAGCCAACTCTTTGTTATTTGATTTGCTATAAATACGGAGCTCCTACGGAGCTTTCGCTTTGAAGTATTGAATTATTATTTTGAGAAATAGGTTTCGTAGCAGCCATAGAAAAGATGAAGGATGTACCAGTGGTCGTCTTACAGAGCAATTGTCTTAAAGTGCTGATTTGTTATTATGAGAATTGGGCCCCGTAGGAGCCGCGTGTTTATAGAAATAAATAGACAAAATATTGGCTCCGTGGGAGCCTTCTTAACCTACAACCATGGAGCCGCCAACGTGAAAAAATGCTTATGAGAACAGGGCTCCGTAAGAGCCACGTGTTTATAGAATAGATAGAGAGAAATGTCGGCTTCATAGCGGGCTTCCTTAACTCGCAACCACTGAGCCGCCAACGTGAAAAATTTGTTATTTATGAGAACAGGGCTCCGTAGGAGCCACGTGTTTATAGAAAAGGTGAAGGAAGCATTGGCTCCATAGGAGCCTCCTTAACTACCTTAATCCGCAACCCAAATTATAATTTCTCATCTTCTGCAAAATCAAACAAAAACCTTTCTTCAAACGGTATTTCAAATTTTTCTAATAATTCAATGTACTCTTGTTTAAATGTTTTCTTTTGATGATGCTGTTCTTGATTTAAAATATATTTTGCTACACTGTCGATATGTGATTGCGAATACGAAAATACACCATAACCCTCCTGCCAAACTGAATTTACCTCTTACCCAATTTTTGCTGTTAATAAATTCGTTGCTTTCGACCTTAATTTCTTTAACAAAATCTGAAATTAAAACGGTTGGTTTAAATCCAACAAACAAATGGATATGATCAGGCATGCTGTTTACACCCAGCATTTTTACCTGACGATGTTGCACCAGCGCTGTGATATACCGATGTAGTTCTTCTTTATGCTCTTTTGGAATTAAGTTCTGTCGCCCTTTTACAGCAAACACAAATTGCAGGTAAAATGTGTTTGCCATGATATGTTATGATTGCAATAACGCTTTATTAACCCTCTTAATCAACCCCGGCCCCTCATAAATAAAACCTGTATACAGCTGCACCAGCGACGCACCGGCTTCCAATTTCTCCATAGCATCTTCGGCCGAATGTATACCGCCCACACCAATAATCGGGAACGAGCCATTTGATTTTTTTGCCAGATATCGAATCACTTCGGTTGATCTTTTGGTTAACGGCGCGCCGCTCAGGCCACCGGCTTCTTCTTTAAGTTTAGCGTCGGCTATTGATGATTTATCGATAGTAGTATTGGTGGCAATAACGCCGGCTATTTTGGCTTCCTGAACAATCTCTACAATATCATTCAACTGCTCATCCGTCAAATCAGGAGCTATTTTAAGCAGAATGGGTTTGCTGATGCCGTTCTTATTATTGCGTTGCTGCAGTGTGTTTAATATAGCCATTAAAGGCTCTTTCTCTTGCAGGGCGCGCAGGCCGGGTGTATTAGGCGAGCTTACATTAACTACAAAATAATCTACCACATCAAACAATCGGTCGAAACATTTGATATAATCACTTACCGCGTCCTCATTAGGTGTGTTTTTATTTTTGCCGATGTTGCCACCAATGATTAATCCTTTTTGCGCAGCCGGTTGCTTTTTGCGATAGGCAGCAATTCGCTCGGCTACTACATCAACCCCCAGATTGTTAAAACCCATGCGGTTAATCAGCGCTTTTTCGCGCGGGCTCCTGAACATTCGCGGTTTCGGGTTACCTGATTGAGGCAGCGGAGTAACGGTTCCCACTTCAATAAAGCCAAAGCCCAGGTTAGCCATCTCGGCAATCACTTCGCCATTTTTATCAAAGCCTGCGGCCAAGCCAACAGGATTGATAAACTTCAAACCAAAAACTTCTTTTTGCAGCCGATGGTCCTTGATGTCCCAAACCGCGCGACTAACAGCCGCCCCACCCGGAAAGCGGTTAAAGCGCTTCAAATTGCGGGTTACAAAATAATGGATGTTTTCCGGGTCGAACCGGAAGAAGATGGGTTTGATCAGCTTGTACATGGGCGCGAAGTTAGCAGTTTTAACGCTGACCATGAATAATTAAAGCCCCCGGTTTGATTTTTTAAATAAATCTGTAAATTAGGTGGCCCTGTTCGGGGCGCTAACCAATTATAAACTTATGGAACATCAGGGTAACAACCGTCGCAATTTTATTAAAAACGCATCAATAGGTGCTGTCGCTGCTATCAGCATCCCACAAATAGTATCGTCAGCAATGGCCGCTGCGCCAAAGGGCAAAAGAGTAAGTATTGATCAGGGTGATGTTATCTTGTTTCAGGGCGATTCTATAACTGATGCGGGTCGAGGTAATCGTAATGCTTTCACGCCAAATAACGCCTCAGCATTGGGCAGCGGTTATGCATTTATAGCGGCAAGTCAGCTGTTGTTCCAAAACCCTGCTAAAGATTTAAAGATATACAACAAGGGCATCAGCGGAAATAAAGTATACCAGTTGGCCGACCGCTGGGATGCCGATACACTGGCCATTAAACCCAATGTATTAAGCATCCACATCGGCGTAAACGATTACTGGCACACGCTAAACGGTAGCTACAAAGGCACCATCGACACCTATATTACCGACTATAGAAAACTGATCGACCGTACTAAAGCAGCGCTTCCAAATGTAAAACTGATCATTTGTGAACCATTCGGCGTACTGGGTGTAAAAGCAGTGACCGACGCCTGGTACCCAACATTCAACCAGTTCAAAAAAGCCGCCCGCGATA